>Ga0307516_10000442_pt1 | contig 54561 bp, 48 predicted proteins | sample 19_EM_MG_FD_203310 | JGI IMG/M metagenome (GOLD analysis project Ga0307516, IMG submission 203310) | Populus trichocarpa ectomycorrhiza microbial communities from riparian zone in the Pacific Northwest, United States - 19_EM | ecosystem: Host-associated > Plants > Roots > Unclassified | place...
TGAGCTCAACCCGGACGTCGCGAAGTACCGCGACTACTTCGACTATTCGGAGCCGATCAGGACGGTGCCGTCGCACCGTGCGCTGGCCGTGTTCCGCGGCCGCACCAACGAGATCCTCGACGCCAAGCTGATCCTCGACGAAGAGCTGATCCCCGGCCAGCCGAGCCTGGCCGAAGGCCGCATCGCGCGCCACCTGGGCTGGGCGCACACCAAGCGCGCGGCCGACGACCTGATCAAGCGCACGGTGTCGTGGACGTGGAAGGTCAAGCTGTCGCTGAGCCTCGAGCGCGACCTGTTCGGCCGCGTGCGCGAGGACGCCGAGAAGGTGGCGATCCGCGTGTTCGCCGAGAACCTGCGCGACCTGCTGCTGGCCGCGCCTGCCGGCAAGCGGGTCGTGATGGGACTCGACCCGGGCATCCGCACCGGCGTGAAGGTGGCCGTGGTGAGCGACACCGGCAAGGTGCTGGCCACGCACACCGTCTACCCGCACGAGCCGCGCTGCGACTGGGACGGCTCGCTGCACGCGCTGGGCCGCCTCGTCGCCCAGCACGGCGTCAACCTGATCGCGATCGGCAACGGCACCGCCAGCCGCGAGACCGACAAGCTCGCCGCCGACCTGATCAAGCGCGTGCAGCAGCTCGCGCCGGACGTCGTCATCGAGAAGATCGTCGTCAGCGAGGCCGGCGCATCGGTGTACTCGGCATCCGAGTTCGCGAGCAAGGAACTGCCCGACCTCGACGTGAGCCTGCGCGGCGCCGTGTCCATCGCGCGCCGCCTGCAGGATCCGCTGGCCGAGCTCGTGAAGATCGACCCGAAGAGCATCGGCGTGGGCCAGTACCAGCACGACGTCAACCAGAGCGAACTGGCGAAGACGCTGGACGCCGTGGTGGAGGATTGCGTGAACAAGGTCGGCGTCGACCTGAACACGGCTTCGGCGCCGCTGCTGGCGCGCGTGTCGGGCCTGAGCCAGGCCGTGGCCAGTTCCATCGTGCGCTGGCGCGACGCCAACGGCGCGTTCGCCGCGCGCTCGCAACTGCTGGACGTGACCGGCCTCGGCCCCAAGACCTTCGAGCAGGCGGCCGGCTTCCTGCGCATCCGGGGCGGCACGAACCCGCTGGACATGACCGGTGTGCACCCCGAGACCTATGTGGTCGTCGAACGCATGATGGCCGCCACGTCCAAGCCGGTGCAGGAATTGATGGGCCGCAGCGACGTTCTCAAGTCGCTCAAGCCCGAGCAGTTCGCCGACGAGAAGTTCGGCGCGATCACCATCAAGGACATCCTCGTCGAACTCGACAAGCCGGGCCGCGACCCGCGCCCCGACTTCAAGGTGGCGCGCTTCAACGACGGCATCGAGGACATCAAGGACCTGCAGCCGGGCATGCTGCTCGAAGGCACCGTCAGCAACGTCGCCCAGTTCGGCGCGTTCATCGACCTGGGCGTCCACCAGGACGGCCTGGTGCACGTGAGCCAGCTGTCCAACAAGTTCGTCACCGACGCGCGCGAGGTGGTCAAGACCGGCGACATCGTCAAGGTGAAGGTGGTGGAGGTGGACCTGGCGCGCCAGCGCATCGCGCTGACCATGAAGCTCGACACGCAGCCGCAGTCCAAGGGGGCGCGCAACGCCGACAACAGCTACCGTCCCGCGGCGCGCAACGAGCGCGCAGGCGGTGGCGGTGGCGGCGGACAACGCGGCGGGCAGCAGCCAGCCAGCCTACCCGCGGGGCAGAGCGCGATGGCGGCGGCCTTCGCGAAGTTGCAAGGCAAGGGCTGACGACTGGTTACTTCAGGCCGACGGCATTGCGTAATCGAATTACGCTATGGTCGAGTCCTCGTCTTACCGCTTCAAGCACCTGACACCATGCGCATTGCCCTGACGCTCTCCCTCGCCGCCGCCGTCGGACTGGCCGCCTGTGCCTCGAAGACCGCCGTCGCTCCGGTGCCGGCTCCGGCGCCCGTGCCGGCGCCTTCCGCCTCGCCCGACGTGAAGGTCACCGAGTCGTACTTCAGCCGTACCAAGTCCGCGGTCGCCACGCTGTCGCCCTCGGCGACCAGTGGCGTCTCGGGCATCGTGGTGTTCTCCGGCGGAGGCAATTCGGTGGACGTCCACGTGACGGCCTCCGGCCTGATGCCCGGCTCGATCCACGCTTTCCACGTGCATGAAACCGGCAACTGCGCCAGCGCCGACTTCATGACTGCGGGCGGTCACTTCAATCCGACCAACAAGCCGCACGGCCCGCAGGATCACCCGCACCATGCGGGGGACATGCCCAGCCTGCTGGCCGACACCGCCGGCAAGATCGATGCACGCTTCACGCTCGAAGGCGTGACGCTGGGCGGCACCGACGGCTTCGTCGGCCACGCCGTCATCCTGCACGCCTCCGCCGACAACTTCGACGCGCAACCAAGCGGCAATGCCGGCGCGCGCGTTGCCTGCGGCGTGATCGCCGCCCAGTAAGCCCTTTCGCGGGTCCATGAAGGCGCTGCAGATCCTCGCCGGCCCGGGCGCGTTGAAGCGGCTGCGCGAGCGCGGCCTGCAGCCGCCCGACATTCGCGCGATTCCCGCAGCGGCCGGCGGGCCCAAGGGCCTGATCCTGAACCCGCTCGACCGCTTCGTGTTCGGCGAGTGGCTGCCGCGCAGCACGCAGGTGGTGCACCTGCTGGGCGCCTCGATCGGGGCCTGGCGCATGGCCAGCGCCTGCCTGCCCGACGCCGACGCGGCGCTGAAGGACCTGGCCGACGACTACATCGCGCAGCGCTACGAGCATGCGCCGGGCAAGGCGCCGAAGCCGCGCCACGTGAGCGAGCTGTTCGAGGCCAAGCTGGTGCAGCGCTTCGGCGGCCGCGAGCACGAGGTGCTGTCGCATCCGCGCTTCCGGCTTCACGTGTTCACCAGCCGAGGCGTGCGCGCGCTCGCGCGGGACGGGCGCGTGCGCACGCCGCTCGGCTACGTCGGCGCCTTCGCCACCAACGCCGTGTCGCGCCGCGCGATGGGCGGCTTCCTCGAGCGCGTCATCTTCTCGGATCCGCGCGACAAGCTCCCGGTGCCCACGCACGACTACCGCACGGACCACGTCGAGCTGAGCGCGTCCAACCTGAGCCGCAGCATCCTCGCGAGCTGCACCATCCCGTTCTGGCTCGAGGCGGTCGCCTCGATTCCCGGCGCGCCGCCCGGACCGTACTGGGACGGCGGCATCACCGATTACCACCTGCACCTGGACTACGCGGCGCTGCACGACGGTTTGGTCTTGTATCCGCACTTCCAGAAGACGCTGGTGCCCGGCTGGCTGGACAAGGCGTTGCGCCACCGCCACCGCGCGAGCGAGCGACTGGCCAACGTGGTGCTGCTGTCGCCCAGCCCCGAATGGGTAGCGACGCTCCCCGGCGGCAAGATCCCCGACCGCAGCGACTTCAAGGCCTTCGGCGACGACCACGACGCGCGCGAGCGGGTGTGGGCGCGCGCCACCGCGGAGAGCGTGCGGCTGGCCGAGGAGTTCGAGGCGTTGACTCGCATGGATTCGATCGAGGCAGTGCCGTTGCCATAACAGTCTTGTCATCCTGCGCGCAGTCGCAGGATCCAAGCCACGCGAACTGGCTGCCTGCGGGAGCGTGATCACGCACGTGGATCCTGCGACTGCGCGCAGGATGACGGGGCGGGAGGTTGCGCCCGCGCGACTGGCGGATTGCCGGCGCTCAAAATCCCATAGAATCAAGCCATCTCGATCCTGCATCGACTGATTTTCAAGAATGGGAAAGGCGCGACGGGTTATGACACCGCGAACTACGCATACGTTCGATTTGACCCGCGGGGCGCGCCAGGCCGTGGCGCACTGACGCGCGGATTTCCTTTCCTCCTCATTCCAGAACGCGGCCCGATGGCCGCGTTCTTGTTTTCAGAAAGACTTTCCCATGATCTCGATCCAACTGCCCGACGGTTCCAAACGTGAGTTCCCCCAGCCGGTGACGGTGGCCGACGTGGCCGCCTCCATCGGCGCGGGCCTGGCCAAGGCCGCGCTCGGCGGCCGAGTGGGCGCGCCTGGCGCGACGAAGCTGGTCGACACGAGCCATCTGATCGAGGGCGACGAGTCGCTCGCCATCGTCACGGCCAAGGATCCCGACGGGCTGGAACTGATCCGCCACTCCACGGCCCACCTGCTGGCCTATGCCGTCAAGGAACTGTTCCCTGAGGCCCAGGTCACGATCGGCCCGGTGATCGAGAACGGGTTCTTCTACGACTTCGCCTACAAGCGCCCGTTCACGCCGGAAGACCTGGCCGCCATCGAGAAGAAGATGACGGACCTCGCCGCCAAGGACGAGAAGGTGACGCGTCGCGTGCTTCCGCGCGACGAGGCCGTCGCGCACTTCAAGGCGATGGGCGAGGCCTACAAGGCCGAGATCATCGGCAGCATCCCGGAAGGCCAGGACGTGTCGCTGTACCGCGAAGGCGCCTTCGAGGACCTGTGCCGCGGCCCGCACGTGCCCTCCACGGGCAAGCTGAAGTTCTTCAAGCTGATGAAGGTGGCCGGCGCCTACTGGCGCGGCGACCACCGCAATGAGATGCTGCAACGCATCTACGGCACGGCCTGGGCGACGAAGGAGGAACTGGCGCAGTACCTGACGATGCTGGAGGAGGCCGAGAAGCGCGACCACCGCAAGCTGGGCCGCGAGCTGGACCTGTTCCATATCGACGATCACGCTCCGGGCATGGTGTTCTGGCACCCCAAGGGCTGGGCGATCTGGCAGGGCGTCGAGCAGTACATGCGCAAGGTCTACCAGGACAACGGCTACCAGGAGGTCAAGGGTCCGCAGGTGATCGACAAGTCGCTGTGGGAACTGAGCGGCCACTGGGAAAAGTACAAGGACGCGATGTTCACGACGGAGAGCGAGAAGCGCGACTACGCCCTCAAGCCCATGAACTGCCCCGGCCACATCCTGATCTACAAGCAGGGCATCAAGAGCTACCGCGACCTGCCGCTGCGCTACGGCGAGTTCGGCAACTGCCACCGCAACGAGCCCAGCGGCGGCCTGCACGGCATCATGCGCGTGCGCGGTTTCACGCAGGACGACGGCCACATCTTCTGCACGGAAGAGCAGATCCTGCCGGAATGCCTGGCCTACACGGCGCTGCTGCAGAAGGTCTACAAGGACTTCGGCTTCACGGACATCATCTACAAGGTGGCCACGCGTCCGGCCGCGCGCATCGGCTCGGACGAGATCTGGGACAAGGCCGAGGCCGCGCTGATCGCCAGCCTGGAGGCGTCGGGCGTGGAAGTGGTCATCGCCCCGGGCGACGGCGCGTTCTACGGCCCCAAGATCGAGTACACGCTCAAGGACGCGCTGGGCCGCCAGTGGCAGTGCGGCACGATGCAGGTGGACTTCTCGATGGCCCAGCGCCTGGGCGCCGAATACGTGGCCGAATCCGGCGAGCGCCACGCCCCGGTGATGCTCCACCGCGCCATCGTCGGCAGCCTCGAACGCTTCATCGGCATCCTGATCGAGCAGCACGCCGGCGCGCTGCCGGCCTGGCTGGCGCCGGTGCAGGTGGTGGTTTGCGGGATCACGGACCAGCAGGCGGATTACGTGTCCGACGTGGTGAAAGCACTTCGGAATCAAGGTGTCAAGGTGCAGGCCGATTTGCGCAACGAAAAGATCACCTATAAAATCCGCGAGCATTCATTGCAAAAGGTTCCGTTCATCCTCGTCGTTGGCGACAAGGAAAAGGCAAGCGGGGCCGTTGCGGTGCGCGCCCGGGGCAACCGGGATCTTGGCGTGATGCCTCTTGCAGACTTCGAAAAGAAGCTCGCTGAGGACATCGCCTCCAAGGCCTGACGAGCCCCGCCTTCCCGACTCCTGAAAGCGTTCGCGCTCTCCTGGTCGGGTGGGCGGTTTGCCCCAGGCTCTCACCAACCCATGCTTTTGCGTCCTGATCTTGCCCAGGATTCGCCCTGAAGGATTTGCACCATCGCTACCTTTGCTGACCGCCGGACTCCCAATGTCGAGCGCAAACACCGGCTCAACCGAGAGATCACCGCACCCATGGTGCGACTGAACGGCCCCGAAAACGAGCCGCTCGGCGTTGTGAGCCTGACGGAAGCCCTGCGGCTGTCCAGCGAGTACGACGTGGACCTGGTCGAGATTTCCGCCACGGCCGAGCCGCCGGTCTGCCGCCTGATGGACTACGGCAAGTTCAAGTATCTCGAGCAGAAGAAGGCCGCCGACGCCAAGTCCAAGCAGAAGATCATCGAAGTCAAGGAAGTGAAGTTCCGTCCTGGCACCGATGAAGGCGACTACAACATCAAGATGCGCAACCTGCGCCGCTTCATCTCCGAAGACGGCGACAAGGGCAAGGTCACGTTGCGGTTCCGCGGTCGGGAAATCACCCACCAGGACATCGGCATGCGCCTGCTGGAGCGCATCCGCGACGAACTGGCCGACGTCTCCGTGGTCGAGCACATGCCCAAGCTCGAAGGGCGCCAGATGATCATGGTGCTTGCCCCCAAGAAGAAAAGTTAGTCTATAATCCTGGGTTCCCCGGCTCGTCTTCCAGACGAATCGACGGAATCCACGGTGGATCCCGTGAAGAAAGCGCGTCGCAAGATGCGCTTTTTTTGCGAGATCTCGCCAGAAGCCCGGCAGGCAGACAAGTAACGCCGATCAACGACGTTCGCCTGGACCAGGGTGCATTAAAAGGAGCATTCACATGCCCAAGATGAAGACCAAGAAGAGCGCGGCCAAGCGGTTCCGCGTCCGTCCGGGTGGTACCGTCAAGCGCGGTCAGGCGTTCAAGCGCCACATCCTCACGAAGAAGACCACGAAGAACAAGCGCCACCTGCGTGGCTCTGTCGGCGTGCATGAGACCAACATGGGTCACATGGCTCAGATGCTCCCGTTCGCGGGTCTCTGATCTTCAAGTAACGGACTGAAAGGAACTACTCATGCCTCGCGTCAAACGTGGTGTAACGGCTCGCGCCCGCCACAAGAAGATCCTCGCCCTCGCCAAGGGCTACCGCGGTCGCCGCAAGAACGTCTACCGCGTTGCCAAGCAAGCGGTGATGAAGGCAGGCCAATACGCCTACCGTGACCGCCGCACCCGCAAGCGCGTCTTCCGCGCCCTGTGGATCGCCCGTATCAACGCCGGCGCCCGTTCGCACGGCGTCACGTACAGCCGCTTCATCGCCGGCCTGAAGAAGCTGTCGATCGAACTGGACCGCAAGGTTCTGTCCGACATGGCCATCAACGATCCCGCCGCCTTTGGCAGCATCGTCGCCAAGGTGAAGGCTCAGCAGGCTTGAACGTGATCACGCCGCAGCCGGCTTTGCGGGCTGGCGGCGTTTCCAAGCTACCGAGTGGCTGCCTAGGCGGCCCTCGACGACAAGGCCGACACCCTGGGTGCCGGCCTTTTCTTTTTCCTGTTTCCATTTGCGGGCGGGCTCCCGAGCCCGATCGCCGGCCAACATGAACGACCTCGATCTCCTGGTGCAGTCCGCCGAATCCGAATTCTCCGCCGCCGCCACACCGGCCGACCTGGAGAACGCGAAGGCGCGTTTCCTCGGCAAGACCGGTCGCGTGACCGAGTTGCTGAAGGGCATGGCCGCGCTGCCGGTCGAGGAGAAGAAGACCCGCGGCGCCGAGATCAACGTCGTCAAGCAGCGCATCGAGGCCGCGCTGACGGCGCGCCGCCAGGCGCTGGCCGACGCCGAGCTGCAGGCGCAGCTCAAGGCCGAGGCGCTCGACGTGACGCTGCCGGGCCGGGCGCGCGGGCAGGGTGGCCTGCATCCGGTGTCGCGTTCGCTGGAACGCATCGAGCAGATCTTCGGCTCGATGGGCTTCGACGTGGCCGACGGCCCCGAGATCGAAGAGGACTGGTACAACTTCACCGCGCTCAACATGCCGGAAGACCATCCGGCGCGTTCGATGCACGACACGTTCTACATCGAGGGTGGCAACCTGCTGCGCACGCACACCAGCCCGATGCAGGTGCGCTACGCGATGCAGCACGTCCAGCGGCACGCCGGCGAAGGATCCGCAAACTCGACGATGCCCGAGATCCGCGTGATCGCGCCGGGCCGCACCTACCGCGTCGACTCCGACGCCACGCACTCGCCGATGTTCCACCAGTGCGAAGGCCTGTGGATCGGCGAGAACGTGAGCTTCAAGGACCTGCGCTCGGTGTTCGCCGACTTCTTTCGCACGTTCTTCGAGACGGACGACCTGCAGATCCGCTTCCGCCCGTCGTTCTTCCCGTTCACCGAGCCCACGGCCGAGGTGGACATCGCGTTCTCCAGAGGCCCGCTGAAGGGACGTTGGCTGGAGGTGGCCGGCTCCGGCCAGGTGCACCCGAACGTCGTGAAGAACTTCGGGCTGGATCCGGAGCGCTACATCGGCTTCGCGTTCGGCCTGGGCCCGGATCGGCTGACGATGCTGCGCTACGGCGTCAACGACCTGCGCCAGTTCTTCGACGGCGACCTGCGCTTCCTGTCGCAGTTCCGCTGAACCGCCGCGCGACGTCCTCCTGCAACATCCGAGTCCGACGACTCCACCCGATCCGAGCTCCTCATCATGCAATTCCCGGAATCCTGGCTGCGCGAGTTCTGCAACCCGCCCATCTCCACCGACGCCCTGGCCGACCTCCTGACGATGGCCGGCCTCGAGGTCGAGGAGATGCGCGCCGTCGCGCCGCCGTTCAGCGGCGTGGTGGTGGGCGAGATCGTCGAAGCCGTGCAGCACCCGAACGCCGACAAGCTGCGCATCTGCAAGGTCGATGCGGGCGCGCTGTCGCCGGACGGCCCGCTGCAGATCGTCTGCGGCGCGCCCAATGCGCGCGTGGGCATCCGCGTGCCGCTCGCGATGGTGGGCGCCGAGTTGCCGCCGTCCGAAGAGGGCGGCAAGCCGTTCAGGATCGGCGTCGGCAAGCTGCGCGGCACCGACAGCTACGGCATGCTCTGCTCGGCCAAGGAGCTGAAGCTCGCGGACGATCACGGCGGCCTGCTGGAGCTGCCGCTTGATACCCCGGTGGGCATGAACATCCGTGACGCCCTGAAGCTGGACGACACGCTGTTCACGCTCAAGCTCACGCCCAACCTGGCGCACAACCTGTCGGTGCTGGGCGTCGCGCGCGAGGTGTCGGCGCTCACGGGCTCTCCGCTGAACCTGCCCACGTTCACGCCGGTCAAGCCGGCGCATGACGACCAGGTGCCGGTGCGCATCGAGGCGACGGACCTGTGCGGCCGCTGGGTCGGCCGCGTCGTTCACGGGGTCGATCCCAAGGTGACGACACCTGCGTGGATCGTCGATCGCCTGGCCCGTTGCGGCCAGCGTTCGGTGTCGCCGCTGGTCGACATCTCCAACTACGTGATGTTCGAGCTGGGCCGTCCGTCGCACATCTTCGACCACGCCAAGATCCACGACGAGCTGGTGATCCGCTGGGCCAGGCCGGGCGAGACGCTGAAGCTGCTGAACGGCAACACCGTCGAGCTCGACGAGAAGGTCGGCGTGGTCGCCGACAGCGCCGGCCCCGAGTCGCTGGCCGGCATCATGGGCGGCGACGCCTCGGCCGTGTCGGACGACACCACCAGCGTCTATGTCGAGGCCGCGTTCTGGTGGCCCACCGCCGTCGCCGGCCGCTCGCGCCGCTTCAACTTCTCCACCGATGCTGGCCACCGCTTCGAGCGCGGCGTCGACGCCGAGACCATTGCGCAGCACGTCGAGCGCATCACGCAGCTGATCCTCGACATCTGCGGCGGCCAGGCCGGCCCGCTCAACGACGTCGTCGCGCGCCTGCCCGAGCGCCCGCCCGTGACGCTGCGCGTCGCGCGCGCCGCGAAGGTCATCGGCATGCCGGTGACGCAGGAAGAGTGCGCTGGCGTCATGAAGCGACTGGGCCTGGCCTATTCCGAAGGCGAAGGCACGATCACCGTCACGCCGCCGAGCTGGCGCTTCGACCTCCAGATCGAGGAAGACCTGATCGAGGAGGTGATCCGCGTGCTGGGCTTCGGCAAGCTGCCGGACACCCCGCCCATCGCGCCCGTGACGGCGCGCGTGCGCCTCGAGTCCAGCCGATCGACGCACGCCGTGCGTCGCGCGGTGGCCGCGCTCGACTACCAGGAAACGATCAACTTCAGCTTCGTCGAGGCGCGCTGGGAGCTGGAGCTCGCCGGCAACGCCGACCCGATCAAGGTGCTGAACCCGATCGCCGCGCCGCTGGCCGTGATGCGTTCCGGCCTCGTCGGCAGCCTCGTGCAGATCCTGCGCAACAACCTGGCCCGCAAGGCGCCGCGCGTGCGCATCTTCGAGATCGGCCGCGTGTTCAGCCGCGACGCGTCCATCGCCTCCACGCTCACCAGCGTGGCCGGCGTGTCGCAGCCGCTGCGCGTGGCCGGCCTGGCCTGGGGCCCGGTCGACCAGTTGCAGTGGGGCGCAGCCGAGCGCAACGTCGATTTCTTCGACGTGAAGGGCGACGTCGAGCAACTGCTCGCGCCGCGCACCGTCACGTTCGTGGCCGCCGAGCATCCGGCGATGCATCCGGGCCGTTGCGCGGCCGTGGTCGTCGACGGGAAGGCCATCGGCCACGTGGGCGAGTTCCACCCGCGCTGGCGCCAGGCCTACGAGCTGCCGACCGCGCCGATCGTGTTCGAACTCGACCTCGCCGCCGTGCAGGCGCGCGCCGTCCCGCAGGCGCAGCCGCTGCCGCGCCAGCAGGCCGCCCGGCGCGACCTCGCGCTGGTGGTGCAGGAGCACGTGAAGCACGATGCGCTGATGGCCGCGCTGCGCGACGACGCGAGCGGCCTGGTGCGTTCGGCGACGCTGTTCGACGTCTACCGCCCGAAGGCCGAGGCCGCCGATTTCGCCGCCGGCGAGCGCAGCCTGGCCGTGCGCCTCGAACTGCTTTCCGACGACGCGACGCTGACCGACGAGGTCATCGACGCCGCCGTGGCCGCCGCCATCGCGCGTGCGACCGCGGCGTGCGGCGCGCGCCTGCGCGCCTGAAGCTGCGATGATGGTGGATATGGACGACCCGACCCGGCCTTTGCCTGAACGCACCAGTGACATGACCGATCCGACGCGCACCGACTCCGTGATCCTGCCTTCGCTGGAGACGCCCACGCTGACGAAGGCCGAACTCGCCGAACTGCTGTTCGACCGCATCGGCCTGAACAAGCGCGAGTCCAAGGACATCGTCGAGGCGTTCTTCGACCTCCTGCACGAGGCGCTGGTCAAGGGCACGGAGGTCAAGCTCTCCGGCTTCGGCAACTTCTCGATCCGCGAGAAGGGCTCGCGCCCCGGCCGCAATCCGCGCACCGGCGAGTCGGTGTCGATCAAGGCGCGCAACGTCGTCACGTTCCACTCCAGCCACAAGCTCAAGGCCATTGTCCAAGGCGACATCCCGCCGCCCGAAGAGTTCGAGTAAAGTCTGAGCCCCACTCCGAAGACCGTTGATTTGTAACGCGGCGCAGGAGCCGGGCATCAGGAGGGGGAGCGGACAATGAGAACTGCCGAAGGGGCTAGCCAATGAGCGTGGACAACAAGCCGCTGCCCGCCATTCCTGCGAAACGCTACTTCACCATCGGTGAGGTGAGCGAGCTGTGCGGCGTCAAGGCCTACGTGTTGCGCTACTGGGAACAGGAGTTCACGCAACTCAAGCCCATGAAGCGCCGCGGCAACCGCCGCTACTACCAGCACCACGAAGTGCTGCTGATCCGCCGCATCCGCGACCTGCTGTACGAGCAGGGCTTCACCATCAGCGGCGCCCGCAACCAGCTCACCGACACCGCCGGCAGCCACGCGCATCCGCCCGAGCCTGCCGACGCGCCGTTCGACCCGGACGAGCTCGGTGACGAGACGATCGGCGATGCGACACCGACGCAGCCGATGCCGCTCGCGGCGCCTTCGCGCGACCCGGGCACGCGCTCGCGCGCGAGCGACCTGTCGGAGCTCGACGACGCCGCCCTCGAAGCGATGGCCCGCGACGACCTCGCGATCATCGAACGCGCCCAACGCGGCGTGGGGGAGTTCGCCGCGACGGCCAAGCAGTCCCGCACCGCCACCAGCATTCCGGCCGGCAACGCGGGCGTGCGCGCCGCCGCGCTGCCGTCGCGCCGCACATCGCCGACCACCGCCAGCACCCCGACCGCCGCGTCGCAGGGCGCACTCTCCACCCCCGACCAGATCCGCGCAGAACTCCTCGCGATCCGCGCCCTGTTGGTCAGCTGAGAACTTTCTTCGCGCCTCTTCGAGAGGCGCGATTTCTCAGGCTATAATTCGAGGCTCAGTCGGGGCGTAGCGCAGCCTGGTAGCGCACTTGCATGGGGTGCAAGGGGTCGCGAGTTCGAATCCCGCCGCCCCGACCAATTTATTCAATAAAATCAATCACTTAACTCCGCCTGCTTGGTCTTCGGCAGAGATTTTTTGGTGAATACTCTGTAGAGCCTCGGATGGCATTGCCCTCCGAGGCTCTTCTTTTTTCACCCTTCCAACTCCTGCGTCGATGCACGCCTTCGACGATGAATCAGGTACCACGTCGCCGGCACCACCAACATGCTCAGGAGAGGCGCGGTGACCATGCCGCCGACCATTGGGGCGGCGATACGCGACATCACCTCGGACCCCGTTCCGTGGCCCAGCATCATCGGAATGAGGCCGGCCAGGACGATGGCAACGGTCATGGCCTTGGGCCGAACGCGAAGGACGGCGCCTTCCCGGATGGCGGACAGCAGCGTCTGCTCGTTGTCGGGTTCGCCCTCGGCGAGCCGGCGTGCGTGGGCGTTCTTCAGGTAGACGAGCATCACGACGCCGAACTCGGAGGCGACGCCGGCGAGCGCGATGAATCCGACCGCGGCCGCGACCGACATCGAGTAGCCCAGCGCCCACATCAGCCAGAAGCCGCCGACGAGCGAGAACGGCACGGCCGCGAAGACTAGGGCGGCGTCGCTGAATGAGCGAAAGAGCAGGTACAGCAGGACGAAGATGACTGCCAAGGTCACCGGCACGACGAGCCTCAGCCGCTCCGCGGCGCGCTCGAGGTACTCGAACTGCCCCGACCAGGAGATGGCGTACCCGGCAGGGAGGGCGACCTGCTTTGCCACGGCGGCTTGCATGTCGGTGACGGCAGACCGAAGGTCGCGGCCGCGAACGTCGACATACACCCATCCCGAGAGACGCGCGTTCTCGCTGCGCAGCATCGGTGGCCCGTCGGCGATGGACACGTGGGCGACATCGTCCAACAAGACCGTCGCACCCTTGTCGGTGACGAACGGCAGCGCGCGCAGATGCTCCAGCGAATCGCGAATCTCACGCGGGTAGCGAACGTTAATGGGGTAGCGTTCGCGGCCCTGGATGACCTCGCCCACGTTGTCGCCTCCGATGGCGGTCGACACCACGGCCTGCACGTCCGCGACCGACAGGCCATAACGTGAAGCCGCCAGACGGTCGACATCGACGTCGATGTAGCGGCCGCCAGTCAAACGCTCCGCGAGCGCGGAGGACACCCCCGGCACGTTCTTGACCGCCGACTCAATTTGAGTCGTCAACCTGTCGATGGTCGCCAGGTCGGCGCCGGCGACCTTGATGCCGACCGGGCTCTTGATGCCCGTGGCCAACATGTCGATGCGGTTCCGGATAGGCGGCACCCAGACGTTGGAGAGTCCCGGCACCTTGACGATGCGGTCCAACTCGTCGACCAGTTTGTCGGGCGTCATGCCCGCGCGCCACTGGTCGCGTGGCTTGAACTGGATGGTGGTCTCGAACATCTCGAGCGGTGCCGGGTCGGTAGCGGTGTCGGCACGACCGGCCTTCCCGAAGACCGTCTGCACTTCGGGCACCGTCTTGATGAGCCGGTCGGTCTGCTGGAGCAACTGCGACGCCTTGGCGACGGAGAGGCCCGGCAGCGCGGACGGCATGTACAGGAGGTCGCCTTCGTCGAGCGCTGGCATGAACTCCGCGCCCAGGCGGCTCGCAGGGATGAGCGTCACTGCAAGCACGGCCGCGGCGACCAGGAGCGTGGCCTTGGGAAATCGCAGCACCGCCTCCAATGCGGGTCGATAGGCCGCCATCAGGAAGCGATTGAGCGGGTTCGCGGTCTCGCGAGGGATGCGGCCGCGCACCAGGTAGCCCATCAGCACCGGAACCAGGGTGATGGAGAGCGCCGCCGCGGCTGCCATCGTGTACGACTTGGTGAAGGCGAGCGGCGAAAACAGCCGGCCCTCCTGCGCTTCCAGCGTGAAGATGGGAAGGAAGGACAGCGTGATGACCAGCAACGAGAAGAAGAGCGCCGGCCCCACCTCCACGGCCGCTTCCGTCACCAGTTCCCATCGCTCGCCGGCGCTCGGATGCCGCTCGTGGCGCGTCTCGAAGGCCTCGATGTGCTTGTGGGCGGCCTCCAGCAGAACGACCACGCCGTCGAGCGCGGCGCCGCAGGCGAGCGCGATGCCCGACAGACTCAGGATGTTGGCGTTGACGCCTTGCCACCCCATGACGACGAACGCCGTCCCGACGGCAATCGGCAATGCGATGACCGCAACCAGCGCCGAACGGATGTGAAACAGGAACAGGAGACAGACGAGCGTCACCGCGATGAACTCTTCAGTGAGTTTCGCCGTGAGGTTGTCGATGGAGCGGTCGATGAGCTTCGAGCGGTCGTACGTCTCGATGACCTCGACGCCATGAGCCAGGCTGGGCTTGAGCAGCGTCAGTTTGGCCTTCACCGCCTCGATGGTGGTTCGCGCGTTCTTGCCGGAGCGCATGACCACGACGCCACCGGCGACCTCGCCCTCGCCGTTCAACTCGGCGATGCCGCGGCGCATCTCCGGGCCAACCTGGACGGTGGCTACGTCCCGCAGCAGGACGGGCGTCGCGCCCGAGACGGCCAGCGGGATGGTGCGGAAATCATCGAGCGACTTCACGAACCCGCGCGAGCGGACCATGTACTCGGCTTCGGCCAGTTCCACGACCGAGCCCCCCGACGACTGGTTGGCGTCTTGCAGTGCCTTCACGACGACGGCCTGTGTCACGCCGAGCGCGCGCATGCGGTCGGGGTCAAGCACGACCTGGTACTGGCGCACCATGCCGCCGATGCTCGCGACCTCGGCGACGTCGGGAATGGTCTTGAGCTCGAACTTCATGAACCAGTCGTTCAGCGCCCGCAACTGGCCGAGGTCGTTCTTGCCGGTGCGGTCGACGAGCGCGTACTCGTAGACCCAACCGACGCCGGTCGCGTCCGGCCCGAGCGCAGCGGTCGCGCCCGCGGGAAGACGGCTCTGGACCTGGTTGAGGTATTCCACGACGCGCGACCGCGCCCAGTACGGGTCGGTCTTGTCGTCAAACAGGACGTAGACGAACGAGTCGCCGAAGAACGAGTAGCCGCGGACGGTCTTGGCCCCTGGCACGCTGAGCATCGTCGTGGTCAGCGGGTAGGTAACCAGGTCCTCGACGACTTGCGGCGGCTTGCCCGGATACGACGTCCTGACGATGACCTGGGTGTCGGAGAGGTCGGGAAGCGCGTCGACCGAGGCGTTCTTGACCGACCAGATTCCGGCGGCGACCAGGAAAAGCGTGGCCATCTGGACGAGGAATCGGTTGCGCACCGACCAGCGGATGACGGCGACAATCACTTGGAGCCTCCGGCCATTGGCGCCATCTGCGGTGCAGGAGGTGCAGAGGTTGCCTGTGGTACGGGTGCCGCCAGGTTGCCCATCGCTGACCTCAAGCTCGCTTCCGAATCGATGAGGAACTGGCCGCTGGCCACGACCTGTTCGCCTTCGGTCAGCCCTTGCGCGACCTCCACGGTGTCACCCAGGTCGGCGCCAAGTCGCACGTTGCGCGGCTCGAAGGCGCCGTCATCTTTCCGAACGATGACGACCGCTCGCGTTCCCGTGCGGATGACCGCTTCTGCTGGAACAACCAGGCGGGAACTCAATGGGCCGGCAACTCGAAGCCGCAGCAGCATTCCGGGCGTCAGCTTTCCCGACCGGTTGTCGACCTCGAAGCGGGTTTGCAGCGTCCGGGTCGTGTTGCTCACCTGGGGAAGGAGCTCTGCGAGTTCGCCCTCAAAGGTCTGCGCCGGGTCGGCCTCAAGCACGGCCTTGACCTTCTGCCCCTTCAAGAGATGCACTGCTTGCGCTTCCGGTACTTCGGCGACCGCCCACACTTTCTGTAGGCCGGCGATTCGAAACAGCGTCATGCCTGGCGTCACGGCAGCGCCTTCCCGCACGTCCAACTCGGCGACGACGCCGCTGTCGGGCGCGCTGAGCGTGAACCGGGCCTGCGCAGTCCCCGCCTCCTCGCTCCGGCGAATGAGCGACTCCGGGATGGACATCGCCCGCATGCGTTGGCGAGCCGCGGCCACCAGGTCATCGGAGACGCCGGCGCGCTTGAGCGCGAGCAGCTCGTTCTGCGGCGCGAGCCAATCGGGCGCGAAGACGGTGGCGAGGGTCTGGCCCTTGCGCACCTGCTCCATGGGGGCGCGTACGGCGAGCTGCTCCACATAGCCGGCGACGCGTGTCTGGACGACCGTGCTCAGGCGCTCGTCGAACTGCACCGTGCCCACGGCATCAAACGACGACGACACCTCGGCGCGCTTGACGGTGGCTGTGCGAAGCCCGAGGTTCTGTTGAATGGCTGGACTCACGTTGACGCCCGCCGTGCTCGCCTCGTCCGCATAGACCGGCACCAACTGCATGTCCATGAAAGGCGACTTGCCGGGCTTGTCGAACCGTTGCGCCGGCACCATCGGGTCGTGCCAGTAGAGAACCTTTGCGGCGCTGGACGCTGCCATGGCTGGCGGCATTGCGCCCGATTCAGGCGACGCGGTGCGGCGTCCCGCATAGAAGCCACCGATGACGAGCACCGTTGTGGTGGCGACGGTGAGCCAGGAGACGTGATGGCGGTTCATTGCTCGCCTCCGTTCATGAGAGGCTTGAAAGCGAGTTGGACCTGTGCCTTGGCGAGGTCGCGCTGCAGCGCCAGGAACTTTCGCTCGGCGTCGACCTCCATGTGCCGCGCTTCAAAGAGCGTCGCCAGACTGACTTGATTGGACGCGTAGCCTGCGGTCGCGGCGTCGATGCGCTGCTGGGCTGGCACAAGCACGCCTGCTCGGTAGCGGGCTATGCGTTGTTGGAGTCGCTGTACATCGCTGAGGAGCGCTTCGTACTCCGCGCTCGCGGCGCGCGTCGCCTCCGCCAGGTCGGCCTCCGCCTTCTCGACGAGCGCGAGCTTCGACGCCGTCGCCCTGTCCTGTCGCTGGGCCGGAGCGACCTGCAGCGGAATGCTCACGCCGACGGACACCATGTCGGAGTAGCCCGTGCGCTGGCCGTAGGAAACTTGCCACGTCCAGTTGGGTGTTCGCTCGCTGGCCGTCGCCGCTGCCGCCTGTTTGGCGACGTCGACATCGCGTCGCATCGCTATGAGCGACGGCAGGCCCGAGACGAAAGCGGCTTCCGTCGGCGGTGGCAAGACGACGGGCGGGGCCAGGTCGTCGATGGGAATTCCGACCCAGCGCTGAAGCGCAACCACCGCCTCGCTCTGTTGTTGCCGCACTTCGTCGGACTCGTCTTCGGCCATGCCCCGCGCGCTCGCGAGCGCCAGGACGTCCTGACTGCTTCCGGTGGCCGACGCAACGCGACCCTTTGACGCTTCGAGCTCTTCGTGCGCGTGATGCTCCATGAGCGAAGTCAGCTTGAGCGCCTGCTTCGCATAGAAGGCGTCGACGTAGGCGAGTGCTGTCTGCACGCGCGTGTCGGCCGTTGCGACCTGAACCTGCGTCTCGTCCCGAGCGGACGCGGCATCCGCAGCCGCCTGGCGCACCGCTCGTTTTTGCGAGGACAGCCATTCCTGCGAGATGCCGATGCGCTTCATCGTCATCGAGTCGCTGGTCGTCTTCAACGCTCCTGCGCCGGTGACCGGCAGGTTGTCGATGCCGGCTTGCAGCATCGGGTCGGGCAGTTGGCCGGCGGCGTGGGCGGACTCGGCTGCGCTTAGCGCGCCCGCTCGGGCCGAGTGGATGGCCTCAGAGCGTTGAACCGCCAAGTCGAGTGCTTGCTCAAGCGTGAGCGGGGACGCCGCCTGCGCGAACGCGGGCAGCAATGCGGCAGTCATCGCGACTGCGCGCAGAATTTGGGAATACATGGGAACTCCGAAGACGAACGAGGCGTTAGCCGGCGGCGGACAAGCTGCGCCGGTGCCATTCAGTCGACGGAGAAATCAGACGCGAAGTCTGAGCGTGGTGAGGAAAAGCGGGTCTGGTGGCGGCCGAGCCTCGGGCGTGTCCGCCGGAGGAATGGCGACCGCTTCCGCAGCGTCGAGGGCGAGCGCAAGCTGCAGCACCTGGATGACCATCGGAAGCGATGGCACCGGGACCTTGACCGCTTCGAACGATTGCGGCGCGCTGGTCGCCTGCTCATGGCACAAGGCAGGTTGTGCCTGGTCCATGCCGTCGCATGGCATGCCGGAGGCCACCATCTCCGCCATCGCGGCGGACTTGGCTACCGCAGGACAGCTGTAGCTCGCCATCGCCAACTGCGAGAACAGAAGCGACATCACCACGAAGAGCGCGGCGGTGAGGCGGTGGATGGGTCGGCGAAGCATGAGCAGGCGAAGTGTATAGCGGGTGCTTTATCCTTGCTTGCGCGTCCACCCAGTCCTTCGAAAATCATGTCCGCCACCTCCTGCTCCTGCTCTACCCCGGCAAAGCCGGGTGTTGACCCTCGCTATCGCAGGGCGCTCTGGGTCGCGCTGGTGCTGAACTCGCTGATGTTCGTCATCGAATTCGGCGCCTCTTGGACTTCCGGTTCGGTCTCGCTGCTTGCGGATTCCATCGACTTCTTCGGCGATGCCGGAAACTACGCGTTATCTCTGGCCGTGCTCGCCATGGCGCTGTCCGTGCGTTCCCGGGCCGCCTTGTTCAAGGCTGCCTGCATGGGTCTGTTCGGTGTCTTCGTGCTTGTCCGCTCGGTCTGGGGGCTGCACACAGGCGTCGCACCCGAACCCGCCACGATGGGTGTTGTCGGATTTGTTGCCCTGGCAGTCAACGGCAGCGTTGCGCTCATGCTCTACCGCTTCAGAACCGGTGACGCCAACATGCGCTCGGTGTGGATTTGCTCACGCAACGACGCACTCGGAAACGTCGCGGTCATGCTCGCCGCCCTCGGTGTCTTCGAAACCGGCAGCGCCTGGCCAGATTTGGCTGTCGCCGTCGCGATGGGATTCCTGGCGCTGTCGGGGTCGCTGACCGTAGTTCGGCACGCTCGGGCCGAGCTTGGCGAGGGTCTCCGGACGAGTTCTTGACACGCCGAGGTCGCTGCCCATTTCGCTCGGGCCCGAATCCATCCGATTACCGCGAGCAGCACCCGCCTTGGCTGAGTTGCATAGGCGGACACTTCCGAGTCCCGAATGAGCAAAAGCCGCAACAATTACCCGGCAGCGGGCGAAGCGACGTCTTGCAACCTTCGCATTCGGAACAGGTCCGACGCTGCGCCATGCCCCTGTGCGCCCACCCCTTCGTGAGTTCGCCGATACTGGCGCCATGCGTCGCCCCCTCGCGCTCCTCCTTGCGTTCGCGCTGCTGTTCCAGATGAGCTGGGCAGTGGCCGCGACGTATTGCGGGCACGAAACCGCGCCGCAGGCCACCGCGCACTTCGGGCATCACGCGCACGTGCACAAGGCCGTCGACGTGAACAAGGACGTCGCAGACAAGTTCGCCGTCGACGACGACTGCAGCTACTGCCACGCGGGACACGCTGCCCTCATTCCGATGCCCTGCGCCGGGGTCACGCCGGTGGCCACGGCTTCGACCGCGTTCTCGCAGCCGTCCTTGCACGGCTCCGCGCCAGCCAGGACGCCCGACCGTCCACAGTGGCTTCGTCTCGCCTAGCCGGCGAGACGGGAGCTCTCCTACCCCCATTTCCGTCTCGTCGAATTCTCGGTTCCAACCAATGAGATTCGATGCGAACACTTCTCTTGCCGCTCGGGCTGGCGGCGCTATTGCTCAGCCCCTTGGTCGCGCCGGCGCAGCCCGCGACGCTGGCCTCTTCATCGCTCACCCTCGAGCAAGCTCAAGGCCTCGCTGCGGCGCGCAGCCTCGAACTTTCGGCTGCTCAACGAGAGCTCGAGGCCTCCGACGGCACCGTGCGGCAGGCGGGCGCCTTTCGCAATCCGGAGCTGACGGCGACCGTCGAGGACACGCGGTCGGCCACCCGGACCACGACGACGACCCTCGGAATTCCCATCGAGCTTGGCGGCAAGCGCACGGCGCGCGTCAACGCCGCGCAGCGCTCGCGCGACGTCGCCCAGGCCCAACTCGCTGAAGCTCGTTCCAGGCTTCGCGCGTCCGTCATCTCCGCCTTCTTCGCGACGGTCGTCGCGCAGGAACGGCTGAAGCTCGCCAAGGACTCGGTCGACCTGGCCAGACGCGCGGCCGACCTCGTCGCCAGGCGGGTCACCGCCGGCAAGTCCTCGCCGGTGGATGCGACACGAGCCCAGGTCGACCTCGCCAACGTTCGGTTGGAAGTCGCCGAGGCGCAAGGCCAGTTGCAGGCCGCCCGGGAAACGCTGGCGTCCCTCTGGGGCGAGTCCGTGCCGGCCTTCGGCGAGCTTGACGGCGACACGTCTGCTGCCCCCACGCGCGCCGCGACGGCCGAATTGCTCCTGCAGGTCGACGCGTCGCCGGCGTTGGTGGCCGATCGGCTCGACATCGAGCGACGAAAGGCGCTCGTCGACGTCGAGCGCAGCAAGGCCTCTCCCGACGTGGTGCTCACCGTGGGGGCCAAGCGCGACAACGAACGCGGGCTGACCCAGGCAGTCGTCGGCGTAACGATTCCGTTGCCGCTGTTCGACCGCAACGAGGGGGCCGTCCACGAGGCTTCCAGGCGTGCCGACAAGGCACGCGACGAATACGACGCCGCGCGCATTCGCCTGGTGCTCGACGTGCGCCAGGCCGCCACGCAACTGTCCACGGCCCAGGAATCCCTGCGAACCATTCGCGAGACGGTGCTTCCGGCGGCGCAGCAGGCCTACGACGCCTCCACGACAGGCTTCGAGGCCGGCAAGTTCGGCTTCCTCGACGTCATCGACTCGCAGCGCTCCTTGCTCCAGGCACGAGCGCGCTATCTGAACACGCTGTCCTCCGCCTGGCAGGCGGCGACGGCCATCGACCGACTGCTCGGTCGCTAAGGAACTCCCATGGCAATCTCAAGGAAGCAACAGATCGCGATGGCGGTCATCGTCGTCCTCGGCGGATTCGCCGCCGGCGCGGTGCTCATGACAGAACGGCACAAGACTGGCGAGGAGGCCGCAACGGCCGCTGCCGCTCCATCGGGAACAGGGCCAGCCTCGGGCATCGCGCCCACCAGGCCGGTGCACGAAGTGCGCGAGGTCAAGCTCGACGAATCGCAGGTGCGCAAGGCGAACATCGGCATCCAGGTCGCAGGGCCGGGCAATATCCAGACGGTCGCTGAATTCCACGGCGAGGTGCGCTTCAACGAAGACCGCACCGCGCACGTCGTTCCGCGCCTGGCTGGCGTGGCCGAAGCCGTGCCGGCCAACCTCGGCGAGACCGTCAGGAAGGGACAGGTCCTGGCGGTCATCGCGAGCACGTCGCTGTCGGAGCTGAGAAGCGAACTGCTCACCGCGCAGCGCCGCCGGGAGGCCGCCAAGACGACCTGCGACCGCGAAAAGAAGCTTTGGCAGGACAAGATCTCCGCGGAGCAGGACTACCTGCAGGCTCGGACGGCGCTGCAGGAGGCCGACATCGCGCTTCAGAACGCGCAGCAGAAACTCGCGGCGGTCGGTGCCGGTGGCAGCCGCAGCGGAAGCGGTGGTCTCAACAGGTTCGAGATCCGCGCGCCGTTCGATGGCACCGTCGTCGAGAAGCACCTGGCACTCGGAGAGGCGGTCAAGGAGGATGCCAGCATCTTCACGGTCGCCGACCTCAGTACCGTCTGGGCGGAATTTGCGGTCGCGCCGAAAGACCTCGCGACGGTGCGCGTGGGCCAGAAGGTCGTGGTGTCGTCGTCGGCCTTCGAGAGCAAGGTCGAAGGTGTCGTTTCCTATGTCGGCGCATTGCTCGGCGAGCAGACGCGCACGGCTCGGGCGCGCGTGACCTTGACCAATCCGCAAGGCGCGTGGCGTCCTGGCCTCTTCGTGACGGTCGCGGTACGGGGGGATCTCCAGTCCGCCCCGTTGGTGGTCGATGCGGTCGCCATCCAGACCATCGAGAACCAGCAGGTGGCCTTCAAGGCCGTGCCTGGCGGGTTTGTGGCGACGGCCGTCAAGGTCGGCCGCACCGATGGCAAGAACGTCGAAATTCTCGCGGGGCTCGAGGCGGGTGACAAGCTTGCCTCGTCCAACACGTTCGTCCTCAAGGCAGACCTCGGCAAGTCCGGCGCTGCAGAAGAGTGAGCAGAGGACCAACCATGTTTGAACGCATCATTCGCTTCTGCATCGAGCAGCGTTGGCTCGTCATGCTGGTCGTCGCGGGCATGGCGGCCCTGGGCGTCTACAGCTACACGAAGCTGCCCATCGACGCTGTCGTCGACATCTCGAACGTCCAGGTCGTCGTCAATACCGAGGCCGCAGGCTACTCGCCGCTGGAGACCGAGCAGCGCGTCACCTATCCCATCGAGACGGTCATGGCCGGCTTGCCGGGTCTCGAGGAGACGCGCTCGCTGTCGCGGTACGGCCTCTCGCAGGTCACCGTCATCTTCAAGGACGGGACCGACATCTACTTTGCGCGCCAGCTCGTGAACCAGCGGGTCCAGGAGGCCCGCGACCGATTGCCGCCGGGCGTCACGCCGAGCATGGGGCCCGTCTCGACAGGACTCGGCGAAATCTTCCTCTGGACGGTCGAGGCCGACAAGGGTGCGAAGAAGGGCGATGGTTCCGCCTACACACCGACAGACCTGCGCGAGATCCAGGACTGGGTCATCAAGCCCCAGTTGCGCAACGTCGCCGGCGTCACCGAAATCAACGCCATCGGAGGGTTCGAGCGGCAGTACGTGGTCGCGCCCAGCCTCGAGCGCCTCGGCGCCTACGGCCTGAGCCTGGCTGACGTCGTCAACGCCCTGGAGAAGAACAACGCGAACCAGGGCGCCGGCTACATCGAGCGCCGCGGCGAGCAGTATCTGGTTCGCGCTCCAGGCCAGGTGAAGGCCATGGACGACATCCGCGACATCATCGTCGGCACCGCACAGGGCCAGCCCATCCACGTGCGCGACATCGGCTCGGTCGACCTCGGGCGCGAGCTTCGAACCGGCGCCGCCACCGCCAACGGGCAGGAGGTCGTGCTCGGGACGGTGTTCATGCTGATGGGCGAGAACAGCCGCACCGTCGCACGTGCCGTCGACAAGCAGATGAAGGCCATCAACCGGACGCTGCCCGCCGGCGTCAAGGCGGTCACGGTCTACGATCGGACCGTGCTGGTCGACAAGGCCATCAAGACAGTGCAGAAGAACCTGGTCGAAGGCGCGGCGTTGGTCATCGCGGTGCTGTTCGCATTCCTGGGCAACTTCCGGGCTGCGCTCATCACGGCGATGGTCATACCGCTCTCGATGCTGTTCACGTTCAGCGGCATGGTGAGGGTTGGCATCAGCGCCAACCTGATGAGCCTGGGTGCCCTCGACTTCGGCATCATCATCGACGGGGCGGTCGTCATCATCGAGAACGCCGTCCGCAGGCTGGCGCATGCACAGGCGCACCGCGGACGCGCCCTGAATCGCTCCGAGCGCTTCCACGAGGTGTTCGCCGCAGCGAAGGAGGCGCGACGACCGCTGTTGTTCGGGCAGCTCATCATCATGGTCGTCTACGTCCCCATCCTGGCGCTCTCGGGCGTGGAGGGGAAGATGTTCCATCCGATGGCCTACACCGTGCTGCTGGCGTTGCTCGGTGCAATGATTCTCTCGGTCACGTTCGTGCCGGCGGCCGTCGCCTTGTTCATCGGGGAGCGCGTCGCTGAAAAGGAGAATCGCCTGATGGCCATGGCTCGCCGCGCGTACGAGCCTGCGCTGAAGACGATGCTGGGCAACGCGCCCGTCGTGCTCACGTTCACGGCGGTGGTGGTGCTGCTCTGCGCGGCCGTGGCCACCAGGCTGGGAAGCGAGTTCGTTCCCAACCTGAACGAGGGCGACTTCGCCATCCAGGCCTTGCGCATCCCCGGAACGAGCCTGACGCAGTCGGTCGAGATGCAGCGCCAGCTCGAAACCGCCCTGAAAACGAAGTTCCCGGAAATCGAACGCATCTTCGCGCGTACGGGCACTGCGGAAATCGCGGCCGACCCCATGCCGCCCAACGTATCGGACGGCTACATCATGCTCAAGCCCACGGAGCAGTGGCCGCAGCCGCACAAGACCCGCGACGAACTGCTCGAGGCCATCCGTGCGGAAGCCGCGAAGGTGCCGGGGAACAACTACGAGTTCTCCCAGCCCATCCAGTTGCGTTTCAACGAACTCATCTCCGGCGTACGCTCCGATGTCGCCGTCAAGCTGTTTGGTGACGACAACGACGTGCTGAACGAGACTGCCGCCAGGATTTCGGCCGCGCTGGAGAAGGTTCAGGGCGCGACCGAGGTGAAGGTCGAGCAGACGACCGGCCTGCCAATGCTGTCGGTGAACATCGACCGTGCGAAGGCGGCGCGCTACGGCTTGAACATCACCGACGTCCAGGAGACCGTCTCCATCGCGGTCGGAGGCCGTGAGGCCGGCACGTTCTTCCAGGGCGACCGGCGTTTCGACATTCTCGTGCGCCTGCCGGACGCGGTTCGCGAGGATGTGGAGGCGCTGCGCCGGCTGCCCATTCCCCTGCCACGGGGTGGCGAAGCCGCGCGCGGCACGTACATCCCCCTCGGCGAGCTTGCCGCGCTGGAGCTCGCTCCGGGCCCGAACCAGGTCTCGCGCGAGAACGGCAAGCGCCGCGTCGTCATCAGTGCGAACGTGACGGGACGGGACCTGGGCTCGTTCGTTGCCGATGCCCAGCAAGCGGTCGCGGCCGTCAAGATTCCTTCGGGCTACTGGACCGCTTGGGGCGGCACGTTCGAGCAGTTGCAGTCCGCTTCGCAGCGCCTGAAAATCGTCGTGCCTCTGGCGCTTGCCATGGTCTTCATCCTGCTCTTCACCATGTTCGGCAACGTCAAGGACGGTCTTCTCGTGTTCACCGGCATTCCGTTCGCCTTGACGGGCGGTGTCCTCGCGCTGTGGCTGCGCGACATCCCCCTGTCCATCTCGGCCGCCGTGGGCTTCATCGCGCTGTGCGGCGTGGCGGTGCTCAATGGCCTCGTGATGCTGTCCTTCATCCGCAGCCTGCGGGACGACGGCCGGGCGTTGGATGACGCGGTATGGGAAGGCGCGCTGACCCGATTGCGCCCCGTCCTGATGACCGCCCTGGTCGCATCCCTGGGCTTCGTGCCGATGGCCATCGCCACCGGCACGGGCGCGGAGGTACAGCGACCGCTGGCCACCGTCGTCATCGGAGGCATCCTGTCATCGACCGCCCTGACACTGTTGGTGCTGCCGGTTCTGTACCGGTTGTTCCACCGGCGAGACGAAGACGAAGAAACGGAATCGTCGCCGACACACCTGCGACCGAAGGAAGCTGCATGAGCGCGGAGCATTCGCACGACCACGACCACGAGGAAGGCGCGGCCGCCGGTGGGCATGTGCATGGGCACGCCGGGCACGACCATACGGCCGGGGCCAACGAGAAGTCGCTCAGGATTGCACTGGCCCTGACTGGCATCTTCCTGGTCGTCGAGCTTGCGGGCGGCTTCATCGCCCACAGCCTTGCGCTGCTCTCCGACGCGGCGCACATGTTCACGGACGCGGCTGCCCTGGCCATCGCGCTCATGGCCATCCACATCGCGAAGCGGCCGGCAGACTCGAAGCGCACCTTCGGCTACCACCGCTTCGAGATCCTGGCTGCCGCCTTCAATGCGATGCTGCTGCTGGCCGTGGCGGTCTACATCCTCTGGGAGGCCTGGCTCCGCCTGAAGGCGCCGCCGGAAATCGGGTCGAACCTGATGCTCGGCATCGCCGTCGTCGGCCTGGCCGTCAACCTCCTGAGCATGAAGGTACTGCGCGGCGGCCAGGCGGAGAGCCTGAACGTCAAGGGCGCGTACCTGGAAGTCTGGGCCGACATGATCGGCTCCATCGGCGTCATCATCGGCGCGGTGCTCATCAAGTTCACCGGTTGGTCATGGGTCGATTCGGCGGTGGCCGTCCTCATCGGCCTCTGGGTCGTGCCGCGTACGGTGACGCTGCTGAAGTCCAGCATCAACATCCTGCTTGAAGGTGTTCCGGAGGACATCGACCTGGCGCAGGTGAAGGAGGCGCTTCTTGGCGTGCCGGGCGTCAAGAGTCTTCACGACCTGCACGTGTGGTCGGTGACCAGCGGCAAGACGACGCTGACGGTCCACCTGGTGACCGAGCCGGTGACACACGGCGGAGCCGACGTGCTATCGACGGTGAGCCAGCGCCTGGCAAAGGACTTCGGTATCCATCACGTCACCGTCCAGTGCGAGGTGACGCCATGTCACCAGACGGATGAGACCGATCACTTCAAGCGTGGCGTCGCTGCTGCTGGCGACGATGCTGCCACTCCCGGCGCATCGGGGCACAGGCATCCTTGACGCAGCAGTGCAGCCCATTCGTCGCCCGGCGGCGACTCGATCACGAGATCCGGCCCACCGGCGAGGCCCGGAAGCTCGAGCCGGCTTGCATGCAGCCATAGCCGCGCCGTGCCCAGCCATTCGGCCACCGCGCGGTTGTGCGTGCCCTTGCCGTGCGTCGTGTCGCCCACCAACGGATGCGCGATGTGCTTGAAATGACGGCGGATCTGGTGGCGACGGCCGGACAGGGGCTCGACCTCCACGAGCGCATAACGGCTCGTGGCGTGGCGACCGTCCGGGAACGGCCACTCGAAGCACGTGCGCCGGCGATAGCGCGTGGACGCTTCGAGTCGTGGCTGGCCGGCGGACGGCAGCTCGGGGTCGCGCGCGAGCGCGTAGTCGATCTCGCCCTCGGCCGGCGGCCACCCGCGCACCAGCGCGAGGTAGCGCTTGCGCACGCGCCCCGACGCGAACGCGTCGCCCAGCGTCGTCGCGATCTCTGCGCTGCGCGCGAACGCCAGCACGCCCGACGTCGCCTTGTCGAGGCGATGCAGCATCCACACCGGCGCGCCGAGTTGCGTGCGCAGGAGGTCGGCCGCGCTGCGCGTCTCGTGCGCGTCGAGCGCCGAACGATGCACGAGCAGGCCCGCGGGCTTGTCGATCACGACGAGGGCGGCGTCGGCGTGGAGGATGCGCAGGGTGTCTGCGTTGCCCTGGAGTGGCGTGGCTGCGCTGTCCCCGAGAGTCAATGCGAAGCCTCCCGCGTTCCGCGCACCGACTGCTGCGCCTTCACATACTTCATGATGTTCATGAACGTGTCCGTCCAATAGACGTCCCGGTGCGCCGCCAGGAAGGCGAGCAGTTCCGCGTGCGCCGCGTTCGAGGTCGTGATGTAGTCGCCGCCGATGCCGTGGAACGTGAAGTTGATCATCGTGCCCTTCGCGCCGGCCTCCTTGACCAACGCAATGAGTTGTTCGCCGGTGGCCCCGTCCGGTGCGGTCACGGCGACGGCGTACGGATCGAGCGCGATCATGTTTGGCACGACGCCGCCGGAGCCCGACTTGATCGCGACGAAGTCGCCGTGGATCAGCTTCACGTAGTTCTCGCCGGCGGCCAGCACGTCGCCGCAGGGCACCGTGAACGTGCGCTCGTCCTTGCCGTCGATCGCGTGCAGCATGGTGTTGCCGAGACGGATCTGCGCGACCAGGCGTGCGGCGCTGGTGGTGTCGATGTTGTCCTCGGGTGTGACCCACGACCTGCCGGGCAGGGCGGGGGAGCATTGGTGGAACAGGGTGTGGTTGCCGAGCTCGTGGCCATGCGCGGCGGCCGCGCGCCATTCGGGCATGCGCCGGGCGAGCGACGGACTGGCGAGCTTGATGTAGAAGCTGCCCCTCAGGCCGGCGCGGTCGAGCGCGGGGATGGCGTTGTCGAGCTGGCTGTCGATCGCATCGTCGTAGGCCAGGCTCACCGCGGCCTTGGCGCCGTGGGGCCACGCGAAGGCGGGGTCGGCCGCGCCCGGCTGCGTGGCGACAGTGGCGAGGCAGATTGCCGCGATGGCCTGGATGAGGGGAGGGCGCTTCATGGTGTCGGGAGGATAGGCCAAATCCACCACCTCCACGAACTGGGGGGAGGGCACCCCACACGGTCGCATGCGGCCTAGCATCGACGAACGCCTTGCCTGAAACCCCACCGGGAGCCTTCATGCCCAACCACAACAGCCACGCTGGCGGGCACTACGCCCTCGACATCGACGGCGAGCCCGTCGAATCGCTGAAGGCCGTCAGCGGGCTCGACATGCTGGGCGACGTCGTGCTCGAGACACCTGGGCCCGGCACGATGCCCAAGAAGCACATCGCCAACTTCAAGTGGACGGCCGGCAAGGCGACGATCGGGATGGGCATGGGCAAGGGGATGTACGAGTGGATGAAGAACGCCTTCGACCAGGGGGAATCGACGGCGAACGGCTCGCTGGCGACCGGCGACTTCAACTTCAAGAAGCGCTCCGTGCTGACCTTCACCGATGCCTTGCTGACCTCGGTGACGGTGCCCAAGCTCGACGGCTCCAGCAAGGACGCCGGCGTGTTCGAGATCGAGTTCGAACCGGAACAGGTGCGGGTGGCCAAGGGCGATGGGTCCGACATCCGCAACGGCATGGGTGGCAAGCAGCACCCGTGGCTGTGTTCCAACTTCCGCTTCGAACTGGGCTCGCTGCCGTGCGCGCGTGTCGCGAGCATCGAATCGTTCACGTGGCTTTGCACGCCGACGGCCGCGACGGGGTTCCCGACCGATACCGGACCGGCGATCACGGTGCCCGATCTGCGACTGTCGATCTCGGCCGCCGACTACGACGCGTGGGCGCAGGCCGCGCAGCGCTGGTTCATCGATGGCAGCCACCGCGACGGCGACGAGATGAACGGGCTGATCACCTTGCTGACGCCGGACCTCCAGACGCCGCTGGGGGCCATCACGCTGGCCAACGTCGGCTTCAAGCGCTTCTCGCAACTGCCGCCGTCGAGCGGCGGCGACGCGCTGTACCGGTTCACGGTCGACCTGTACGTCGAACGCATGGGACTGCGCCTGCTGCAATACGAGGGCTGAGAACCTGTTCTTATGCGGCGGCGTCCGACACGTGGGGAGCGCGACAGGGCACACCTGTTGCCGGTTCAGGGTTCATACCGACCGCGTCCGCGCGGCCTCAGCCCCATACCCCACAGGAGTTCACCATGCATCACCTCAACAAGAAGTTCGTCGCGACCGCCGCGGCCACTGCCCTCACGGCCGTGCTCGGCGTCGCCGTCGCGCAGAACGCCGACACGGATCCGATGGCCACGCCGCAGAGCGTCGACGTCAATGCCAACACGACCGGCGAGCACATCTACTTCTTCCGCGACCAGGGCAACTCGCCCGAGACCGATTCGGCGGCCCACTTGCTGCTGATCAAGCATGACCAGTGGCGCGCGGTGCCGGTCGCCGAGAGCAGCACGACGACGACCACGACGGTCGCGCAGGCCACGACGCCCGCCGAACCTGTGGCGGCCCCGATGCCGGCCGCCAGCTACACGGAAACGCGTACCGACACCGTCGCGGCGCCCATGGACACGACCCCTGTGCTCGCCCCGAAGGCCGATCGCAACTGATCCCGTCCATCGCCCTTGAAACGGCGGCCCGCGCTCGCGCGCGAGGCCGCCGTCCACGTGTCAGCCCGAAGAATCGTCGGCGTCGAGTTTCGGGTACCAATCGGTGCCGCGTCCGGCCGGCGTGAGGTCGAGGATGTTCCACAGCGGCGTCGGATCGGGTGCCCCACGGGGATCCTGTCCCGGGTCCTCGGTGCCGCCCAGCTCGCCGGCCCAGAAGTGGTGCACGTGGCCGTCGCGCTTGACCCAGACGTCCAGCGCCGGCCATTCCTCGTCCTTGGGCCCGAGCGCGCGATAGTCGCGTGCGAAGTCGTCGCCGCATTGGAAGAACTTCAAGTGCTGCCACCCGCGTTCGCGCGCGAACGCGAGCTGGCGCGCCACGGGCGAGCGGCCCAGCACGGCGAAGCCGACGCGCTGGGTGATGTTGAGCGAGGGCTTGTCGAAGGCGTCGAGAAAGTTCGTGCACATCGGGCACGGCCGCTTGCGCTGCGGGCCGAACATCCACGTGTAGGTCACGAGCGTGTCCTTGTCGCCGAACAGCTCGGCCAGGGTCAACCGCAGGTCGCTCTCGTCGCGAAACGTGAACTCGCCGATCTCGCCACCCAGCGGCATCGCCCGGCGTTGCTCGGCCACGCGCTCGATGTGGCGGCGCAGCTCGATCTCCTCGGCCAGCAACGCGATGCGAGCGCGTCGGTAGTCGTTGCTGTCGCCCGGGTAAGGCTTGCTGGCGGCGGCGGCAGCCAGCTCGGCGGCGGGTTTGAGTGCGCTCATGGCGATCCTTTCGCGGTGTCGTCTCTTCGGGGCGAAGAGATTTCGGGCAATCGGGGGGCCGACGGGCGCGCTCAGGACGGCTTCATCACCGCCAGCCAGAGGACGGCGACGATCGCGCCCAATGCGAGCGCGGGCGTCACGCGCCACGCGCGCGCGGGCACGGAAGGCGCGGTCGCGCACGCGCGCCGGAGCGCCGCGGACAGTCCGCCGTGCAATGCGCTCAGGGCGAGCACCAACAGCAGCTTGACGTGCAGCCAGCCGCTGTGGAACCAACCCGCCTCCAGCGCCAGCCAGATGCCGCACGCCCACGCGATCACCAGGGCCGGCGAGGTCACGGCGCGATGCCAGCGCCGCATGCCGGCGATCAGGCGCCGCTCCTTGAGCAGGTCGGGTGCGGCCTGGAAGCTGAGCGCGGTCATCACGAGCGCAGCGGCGAGCAGGCTGGCGATGAACACGATGTCCGCGCTGACGTGCAGCAGCGTGACCAGGTCGTAGCGCGTGGCGGGGCTCATGGCATCGCGAGCACGAGCGTCGCCCGCGGCGTCCACGCGTCGCTGCCCGGGGCATGCAGGCTGGGCGCGGCGAGGAACAGGCGGTCGCTCGAAATGCCCTTGCCCACCAGCGCGTCGCGCACGGCGATCGCGCGCGCCAGCGCCTGCTGGCGCATCGCCTCGTCGTTGACGGCCACGTTCTTGCGCAGCAGCGCCTCCATCTCCGTGTCGGGCAGGTCCTTGGCCATGCCCACGAGGTTGCGCGGCTTGTCGGGCAGCCGGGTCTGCTTGTAGAGGGCCTTGAGCAGCGCGGAGCGAGTCGCGCCCGCGAGCGCCACGGGCGCGCTCGCGGGCGCGCTGGCGGGGGCGCCCCCGCGCAGCGAATCGTCACGGGCCATCCCGCGCAGTTGCGACTCGATGGTCTCGCGTTGCCAGTCGGCCCGTTCTGCCTGCAGGTCGGCGCTGCCGGTGATCGTGATCTGCAGGGAAGGGCGGTCGGCCAACGCCGTGGCGATCTTGTCCAGCGAGGCGGCGCTGGACTCGGTGACGACGGCGGTGCCGGGCTTGAACTCGATCGCGCTCATGTCGGTACCGCTGCCGGAGCCTCCGCCGCCGGCGAGCAGCGAGAACGGCGACGTCACCGCCTTCACCAGCAGGTTGACGAGCAGCTTCACGACGATGCCGCCGACGCTGAACTGCGGGTCGTTGACGCTGCCGCTGATCGGCAGGTTGATGTCGATGACGCCGTTGCGATCCTTCAGCAGCGCCACGGCCAGGCGCACCGGCAGCTTGGTGGCCGTGGGCGAGTCGATGGCGTTGCCGAACGTCAGCTGGTTCAGGATCACCTGGTTCTTCGCCTCGAGGCGGCCGTCCGCCCCGATCTTGTACGCGACGTCCATGCTCAGCTTGCCGCGCTCGATCGCGTAGCCGGCGTACTTGCCGGCGTAAGGCGACAGCGGCGCAAGCTCGAGGTTGGTGGCCTTGGCCTCGATGTCGAGTGCGAGCGGACGTGCCAGCGGGTTGACCTGGCCGGAGATGTCCAGGATCGCGGTGCCCTCGGCGCGACCGTGCAGTTGCAGCGGTGCCATGTCGCGCGATGCCGAACTGAATGCGCCCAGCGAGCCATTGAGCTCCGTCAGCGCGGCGCTGTAGTTGGGGCGCACGAAGTGGTCGGTGTAGTCGACGCGCGCGTTGACCAGGCGGATGCCGCCGACATTGACGATGATGGGCAAGGGCGTGGACGCCGCCGCCGCGGGCACGGCCGCGGACGCCGCGGCCACCGGTGTCGACGCCGGCGCGGAGGCGGCGTCCCCCGGCGCCGCGGCGGCCGCGTCGCCGCCGCCGATGTCCTGCAGGTTCAGCCGACCCTGCTCCGTGACGAGCACGCGCGCGAACAGGTCGTCGAGTTCCACCTGGCCGACGTCCAGCCGCGGCTGCGCGTCGGGCTTCAGGGCGAACTTCAGGCCCTTGAGCGACAGCGACTGCCAGCCGAGCAATTCGTCGGGCGTGCCGGTCGCTGCCGCGGAGGCGGCGCTGGCCGGTGTTCGCGCGGCCAGCGTCGTGAGGTGCACGTCGCCGAGCAGGGCATCCCCCGCGGTGGTCACGGCCAGCCCGCCAGCCGCGGCGCTGACGTTCACCTGGCCGATGTAGCCGGCCTCGGCTCGCAACAGGCTCACCGGCAGCTTGTCGGCGACCCATGGCGTGACGAGCGCCACCGGGAAGCGAACGATGCGGATGCTCCCGTTGGCCGCCAGCGGGCTGGCGCCCAGCGTGCCTTTCCACGCCAGCTCCCCGCCGTGCGGCGATTTGGACCCGGCCAGCGACGGGCGTCCGATGCGCGCGCCGAGCGTCACCTTGGCGGGCGGGGTCGCGCGGTCGCCGAACCAGGCGAAGTCCTGCACCTCCAGCTGCAACTGGCGCAGTTCGGCGCGCAGCGGCGGCAGGTGCTGCTCGGGGTGCAGCGAGGCATCGGTGAATTGCAGCAGGCCGTCGTCCAGCTTGACGCTGTGCACCTGCACGTGCCACGGCACCCCGGTGGCTTGCGATGCAGGCGCCGCGGGCGCCGGCGCGCTGGTGTTCGTGCGCAGCCAGCGCGCGGCGTCGATCTGGCCGGTCGCGTCACGCATCACCTGCACGTTCGGATGCACCAGCGTCACGCCGCCAATGGCGACCGTGCGGGCCGGCACGTCCACCCGCAGGTCGGACAGCGCGAGCTGGTCCCAGCCCGCGGCCGGCGCAGCGCCGGCGGGCTGGATGCGCAGCGCGTCCAGCGTGGCGGTGTCGACCCCGATCTTCAGCGCGGAGGCATCCGCCTTGCCGGACCACGTCAGCGAGGCCTTCGCCGCGAGCTTGCCGTCGATGCGCGGGATGACGCTCTGGGCAATGTACGGCGCGAGAGTCTGCAGCGAGAGATCCGTGAGCGTGATCGCGACCTGCGCGTCCTGTTGGCTGGCGCTGCCGTCGAACGCGAGACGGGCTGGCGACGACGCCGCGGAGGCCGCAGACGAGGCGGATTGCGCTGCAACGCTGGCGGCCAGCGTGAATGCCGTCGGCGTCGTGGCGGGCCACTGGATCTTTTTCGCGCTGAGGGTCAGCGCGTCGAAGCGCAGCGCCGCGGCCGGCTTCACGGACGCGTCGTTCCAGAGGATCTGGCTGTCGGCGATCTCGAGGGTGGCGACGCGAACGTTCCAGGGCGGCCCGGCAGGCGCTTCGGGCGCGCTCGCCGCGGACGCCGTGGCGACGGCCGCACGCGGAGTCGGCGGCACGCTGCCGCGCAGCGCGTCGATCGCCCCGTTCGCATCACGATCCAGGTGCCACTGCACGCCGTCCAGCCGCAGCGTGTCGAACGCGAGCTGGTGCGCCAGCGGCTGCACGTCGGCCAGGCCCACGCGCGCCTGCTTCCACGCGAGCAGCGGCAGGCCGGCGACGTTGTTCAACGCGAGGTCGCGCACCGACACCCAGCCCTTCAACGCGACGCTGGGCGAGGCCTTGGCGGTCTGCGTGAAGGCGAGCGTGAGGTCGGCCGACATCGTCCCGTTGGCGAGGCGCACCGGCAGGGAGTCCGGCACGTAGCCGACGTACGGACGCACGTCGAGATCGGTCAGCGCGATCTTGAGGGTCGCGTGATCGGTGGCGGCGAACGGCGTGGCCTGGGCGGCGCTGTCGAAGACCGCGCCGTTGAGGCGGAACGCCAGGTGCGGCTGCACGGTGATGTCCACGTTCGCCGGCAGGTTGGACAGGAAGGGCAGCGACAGGCTGAGCTGGTCCACCACGTGCACGCGGCCTTCGGGCCGGTCGTCGAAGCGCAGCGCGAGGTCGCGCACCTGCAGGTTGTAGAGCGCGAAACGCGCGGGCTCGGACGGCGCGGCGTCGGCCTTGGGCGTGAAGCGCCCGATCAGGTCGTCGATGTCGTAGTGGCCCGGGGCGGTGCGCGTGAGCGCGACCCGCGCCTGGTCGAGGTCGATCGCTTCGATGACCGGTGCACGCCGCACGATCGACGACAGCGCCACGTTGGCCCGCACGCGGGCGACGCGCAGCAGCGGCGGGGCGGACGCGCCCGGCGCCGGCCCGACCACGACATCGTGCAGCACGATCTCCAGGCCCCAGGGATGGAAGTCCACGCTGCCCAGCGTCACGTCGCGGCCGAGGACGGCCGACAGCCGGCCCGGCGCCTGCCACTTCACCAGCGGCGGCACGGCCAGCCAGGTGATCACCCACAGCGCCACCACGGCGGCGACGGTCACCGCGCCGCGCCGAATCCACTTGCCCTGCACCATCGCCTGCAAACTCCCGCGCCGTCGACAAGGGCGCGCAGCGTCCAGTATGGCGGGATTGTCGAGGAAGCTGGTGTATCAGTGTGTCGCCGACGCTGCGCACGGAACTGGCCGGACGGTCGGGATGCTGCCATCCAGCCGGCCGGAGGATATGGCGACCAGATTCCTCGGCCTCGGCGTACGCGACGTCGGGGTCGATGGCGCCTTCCGCGCAGCGGCCGGACCCAACTCGACCGTGTGTCCGCCATGACGCAAATCGGCCAAACGCCGGACACGCACAGGCTGTCTACTGCCCAGGTACCTTGTGATGGGGTATTCCCCGGCAGCGCAATTCTCCCCTTTCCTCCCTGGCTGCCGGCTTCACAGCCCGGACTCGCGTCCGGGCTGTCTTCTTTCCGGCGCTCGGTTCACCGCTCCGGATAGGGATTGGTGACCACATCCGGCTTCTGCGCCGCGGGCTGGTGCTCGCCGCCGGGCATGCCCACGCCGGGGCCGGCAGGGAAGCCGTAGGCGCCGTCGCCGCGCGCGTTCGACGCGTCCACCTCCGCGACGCCGCTCTCGACGGCCGGCAGCCGGCCGCCCATGTAGCCACCGCCCTGGCCCACGTAGGTGCCGTCGTCGGCGCTGGCGTTGGCGCTCTGCATCGGCTCGTCGCTCTCAGGCGCGAGCGCCCGTTCGGCAGGGCTGGCGGTCTCCTGCATCACGCCGGCCGCGTGCCTGCGGCTCAGGGCGGGGTCGTGGGCGCTGGGGTTCTCGAGATCGGACGGCATGGCAGGTTCCTGTGTCGCGCCCGAGGCGGCGCGCCCATCCAGGGCAAACCGGATGCCGCCGGCTTTTCAGAACGGATGGACCTGGTGCCGCCGCCGGCGGCGTTGCGCCACCTGGCCTTCACATCGCGCGGGTAGACTGCAGCGACCGCTCTCAGCCCGAACGATGAATCCTGCCGACACCCTCGAACTTGCCAAGGAAGCCGGCCTGACGCTGCCGAGTCCGGCCTGGATCTTCGGCTGCATCCTGTTCAGCCTCCTCGGCTTCGCCGCGTGGCGCTACGGCAAGTTCGCGCAAAGCCCGCCCATCCGCTGGCTGGGCCTGGCGCTGATGCTGTACGGCTATGTCACCGGGCCCACGTGGCTCCTGTATGGCGTGGGCCTCGCGCTGTGCGCGGCAATCTGGTGGTACCGGCCGCGCCGCGACTGAACTTCAGGTGAGTAAATTGAAGCGCGCCGTGTAGCCGCCCTGGCGGCGCTCCAGGTGCAGCGCCAGGCGCTGGCCGGTGGCGTGTTGCAACAGGCGCGTGCCGTCCGCCGCGATCGGCGTACCCACCGTGTCGAACGCGACGTCGAACTGCTCGGTGACCGCGCAGCGCGCGACGCGCTCGACGGCCCGGACGACCAGCTGTTCGCCGGCTCCGGCGCCCCCGACGACCGCGAAGCGCTCGCCGATGTAGGCCTCGAACGCGTCCGCGCCCGCGCGTTCGACGAGGTCGGGCAGGCGCTCGGTGCGCGTCAGCAGGCCGCGCAGCGGCGCGCGTGCGTCGCTGCGGTCGGCGGGCTGCGCCAGGGTCGGCGCCGCGACGACGGCCACCATGCCACCCGCCACGAATTCACGCTTGTTCATGATGCATCTCCTCGGGATGGTGGGCGGGCTGCGCCGCGGGCTTCCAGACCATGGCCTGGCGTACGCCGCCCGCGCCGACCTTGCGAAAGCCCAGGCGCTCATACAGGCGCTGCGCGGGGTTGCCGTGCACGACCTGCAGTTCGACGTCCAGGCCGGCCGCGGCGGCGCGGCGCTGCACGCTGCGCAGGCAGTCGGTGCCGATGCCTTGCCCGCGCAGGTCGGCGACCAGCGAGATGTCGAGCACCGTGAGGCTGCGCGCATCCTGCGCCACCCACAGGCGTCCGATCGGGCAGGCGCGCAACGCCACGATCTGGCACAGCGCACCCGGGTGGCGGCGTTCGTAGTCGCCGCGTTGCGCGTCGAACTGCATCTTCATGAAGGAGCGTTCCATCTCGGCAGGCCAGCCGAGATGCGCGAACTCCTCGGTGCGCGTGCTGGCATAGAGCGCGAGCAGGAACGCGCGGTCGGATGGCAGCGCGTCGCGCAGCGTGAGGGCAGTGGTCATGAGCGGGGCGGAAAGATACCCTGCAGGGCGATGATGAAGTTGACGGCCAGGTAGGGCGGCAGGTTGTTGTGCGCGGCGCCGCCGCCGCTCGCGCCCATGTCGGCCGGCGCGGTGTTCAGGTACAGCGCATCGGGCGCGCGATACAACGCGCTGCCATTCGAGGTCGGTGCGAGGCTCACCGTGGCGCCGGGCGTGCCGGCAGTGGCGCCCGACACGGCCTGCATCGCATGGCCGTGCCCGGGCAACTGCGCGGTCGTGAGCGCGACGCCCTCGCTGCCGCCGGTCTCTCCGACGTTGCGCGGGCTCAGGCCCGGGCCGGCGCTCGCGCCTGCATGCATCGGAAACGCGCCCTGCAGGTTCGGCAGCGCAAACGTGCTGCGGCCGTCACCGCCGTAGTTGGTGCCCAGCAGCGAGAACAGGGCGGTGTTCTGCGAGATGGGCAGCACCTGCCCGTTGCAGAATGCCCATCCGTTCGGCGCGAAGTTGCCGGAGAACATGCGAACCTCGCCTACGAATTGGTCGGCCATGGGGGCTCCTTCAGTTCTGCGAGGGGAAGATGCCGAACAGCGACACGATGTAGCTGAGCGCGACGAAGGGCGGCATGTTGTCGTGCGGCTGGCCACCGCCGACATGCGTGATGGCGTTCGGATCCATCGCCATGTTGGGCGTGCCCGTGCCGTAGAGCCTCATGGCGGCGGAACTGCCCAGGACCTCCGCTGGCCCGTGCGTGGCGCCGGCGGCCGACGTGCTCGCCAGCATCGCGTGCCGGTGCGCGGGCATCTGGCCGGCGCTGACCGTGACGGCCTCGACGCCGCCGGCCTCGCCGACGACGTAGTTCGACTGGCCGTTGTTGCCCTGGTGCACGGGCACGCGCCCGCGCAGGTCGGGCAGTGCGTAGGTGACCTGGCCGTCGCCTCCGTAGGTGGTGCCGATCAGGTTGAACAGCACCTCGTTCTCCGCGATCGACAGCAATTGCCCGTCGCAGAACGCCCAGCCAATCGGTGCGAAGTTGCCCGCGAACAGGCGGATCTCGCCGACATAGGGTTGTGACATGGGACCTCGCTAATTGCGGGACGGGAAGATGCCCTGGAGCGCGATGATGAAGTTCACCGCGAGCCAGGGCGGGCGGTTCTCGTGCGGCTGGCCGCCACCGGTCGTCGTGACGGCCGCGGGGTTCAGCGCGACGAGATTGATGGGCGCTGCGTACGCGGGCGTGCCGCCGCGCGCCGGCGCCGCCAGCACGCCGCCGTTCGGCGACGAGGACGCCGCCGCCTTGCCCGACGCGCGCAGCGCGTGGACGTGCACCGGCATCTCCGCCGTCGTGAGCGTGTGCCCCTCCTCGCCGCCGGACTGACCGATCGAATGGGCGTTGGAGAAATGCATCGGCATGCGGCCCTGCAGGTTGGGCAGCGCGAAGTTGGTCGTGCCGTTGCCGCCGTATTGGGTGCCCAGCAGCGCGAACAGCGCCTGGTTCTGGTTGATGGCCAGCAACTGCCCGTTGCACAGTGCCCAGCCCTTGGGCGCGAACGCGAAGCTGGTGAGGCGGATCTCGGCAAGGTACGGCGTCGACATGGCAGTCCTTTTTGTGCGGGCGGGACTGGAGCCCCGGCTGGCAGATGCGGATCACATCACCGGCCCCTGGCCCTCGCCATCCCCAGGATGAAGGGCGGGGCGGCTGCTGCCTGTACGGTGGCTGAAGCGTGTGGATCCGGCACGTGCGCCACCGCGCACGAGACGCGGCGCGCGACCGCGCGGCGACTCACCGACTGGTCAGCGCCGCGGGGCTGTGAACTAGTTCTCGAAGCGCGAGCATCACCCCGCTCATCCGCCCAGGGGCCCTGTCGATAAGACAGCAAGCACTGCAAGCACGCGTCTCACGGACACCGCCGCGGTGAAGACCGAACACCGGACAAGGAGTCGCGAATGAAGTTCAGCTGCATCCCCCACGGCCTCGCGCTGGCCGCCGCCCTGTCCCTGTCCTCGACGGGCGCGTTCGCCGCCTCATCCGAGCTGCATTCGCTGAGCGAGTCGGAGATGTCGGATGTCTACGGCCGCGGGCTCTCGCAGCCCACGCTGGCCGCGTTCGGCCTGCTCACGCCCGCCGAGCAGGGCAACGCCTATGCCGCGGCATCGGCCAACGAAGTCCTCGCCGCGCTCAGCTCGTTGACCACCGAAGGCACGCAAAGCCTCGATCGGCAAATGGCCCAGCAGCGCGTGCAGACCGCGACCGGCCTGCAGACCACGATCAAGCTGGCCGAGACGCTGACGATCGCCGGCCAGATCCTCTCGCCGGTCAACGCCCTGACGAGCCTGCCCCTGCTCCCGTTCCCGTTGCTGTTCACGCTGCCGTCGTTGCCGAGCCTGCCGGCCATCAACAACAAGCACTGAGATTCGCGGTCTCAGGGCAGCGTCAGCGCGACGCTGGCCGAAGCCGCGCCCGAGAGATCGGCGTTGTTCGTTGACTGCGACCAGCGTCCGGTCGACAGCTCCGAGCCCACCTTCCAGCTGTGGACGGCCACGCCGTAGATCGCCGCGCCGGGCGCTGCCGTGGCCGATCCGCTCGGCAGCGTGATCGTCTTCGAGCCGCCACCGGCGATCAAGGCCGACACGTCGACAGCGGCCACCGTGCCTCCGGCATTCGTGACCACGATCTCGGCCGCATCCGCGGCATTGGTGGCGGCGCCCGACAGCGTCACCGTGAGGCTGCCGTCGACGAAGCCCGCACGCCGCACCGGGTCCGGCGCGACGACGCTGGTGGCCGCCGCCGGCATCACCGCGAACGCGCTGGTGGTGTCCGCCAGCGTGCCTTCGCTCCACAGGCTCCACGCCGCCAGGCCTTCCTTGGGCGTGACGGTCGTGAAGGTCGGTGGCGTGCCCGTGCCACCGGTCTGGAGGTTGAACACCGCGTCCTGGATCGGGCCGCCCGGCAGCACGACGGGGTGCAGCAACCGGCCCGACACCGGGTCGGCGGCGCCGTGGGCGATGACGTAGGGCACGTCCGCGCTGGTGCCGCCGCTGCCCGCGATCGTCTGCCCGAACAGCACGCGAGCGGAGCGGGTCGCGAGCGCGTTCGACACCGTGACCTGGGTCTCGCTGGTATCGAGCACCGGCACGATCGGGCTGGTCGTCGAGCTCAGCGCGGTAGGAAAGGGCTTGAGCAGGCCGGTCGGGTCGACGAACACGCCGCGAACGACGATGGTGCGCATGTTGCCGCCGTGGATCACCACGTCGTACAGCGTCTGCGTGGGCAGCGGATACAGCAGGAATGTGCCGGCGGCGCTGACGTTGACGCTGCGCACCTCTTCGTGGAACAAGCCGTCGGGCGACAGGCTCGTGGCGCTGGCCACGACGTCGTGGATGCAGCTGGCGTGGCTCGTGCCGCCGCAGAAATGGCTGACGTCCAACTGGCCGCTGATCGAGTCGAAGATGCTGCCGTCGATCTGCAGGTTGCCGTCGCCGAGCGCGGTGAGCAGTTGCTGGTTGTACAACTGCAACTCATCGCGCAGGGTGAAGCGGTCCACGCCGGACGCGGAGGCGCGGCGCACCAGGCTCGAATGGGCGCTCCATTCGATGGCCAGCGGGGTCGTCGTGTCGGCGCTCAGGCCGAACTGCTGCAGCAGGCGCAGGCCGGCCCGCGGGTCGGGGATCTCCAGCGGCACGACGTGCACGCCGGTGCCGTCGGTGTACTGCACCTGGTCGTTGTAGGCGAGGCCCTTGGCGATCGCCGAGGACGCCAGGGCGGCGTTCGGATCGGAGGGCGCGACGACCAGCCGCAATTGCTGGTAGGTGCCGATGGCGGTGACCGCCTGCTTCAACAGCGACACCGACTGGCCCTGCGAGAGCGCCGGGTCGGCGAGGTCCACGGTGACCGGCGCGGCGAGCGTCGACACGACCCAGCCTGGATCGCCGTCGCCGAACACCTTGGCGCCGTCGGCGTGCATGGCGAAGCCGGTGACGGTGACCCACAGGTGATCGATGCCGGGACTCGCGCCGCCGGCGAGCGACACGCTCAGTTCGGCGCCGGCCGAGGTGGGCGGCGGCGGGGGCGTCGGGGAGCTGCTGCCGCCGCCTCCACCGCAGGCCGCGAGGGCGAACAGCGCGCCGAGCGCGGCCAGCGTGCGGGCGTCGGCCATGGTCAGGGCGCCGTGGCGGCGATGCGCAGCTTGGTGCCCACGGCCTGCGTCATCGTCTGGATGTTCTTGTTGATCTCGGCGCCGACCTCGTCCTGGACCTTCTTGCCGATCGCCTGGTCGACCTGCGGAATCAGCTTCTCGAACTTGGACTTGACCGGCGATTGCAGCAGGGCCAGCAACTGCTTGAGCTCGTCGACCGAGAAGTTCTGGGCCAGCAGCGGCACCGCCGTGGTCGGCAGGTTCTTCTTCGCGCTGTTGCTGGCCAGGGGATTGGCCGTGTCGACGTACTTCTGCACGTCGGTGGAGATGTCCTTCATCGCCTTGTCCAGCTTGTCCGCGGGCAGGCGGGCCTGCTGCAGGGCGATGCGCGACTTCTCCATCGCCTCCGCGGCCGGGCGCTGGACGGCCATCAGCACCGAGTTTTCCGGATGCCAGAGGGCCAGGATCTGGTCGATCAGCTTCTGCTTCTCGGGTTCGACGGCCGGCGTCGACTGGGCGTGTGCGGCCGAGGCGGCTGCCAGGACGGCGACCACGGCGAGGGAACAAAGGGCGCGTTGGAAGGCTTGCATGGCGGACGGGGTCATCAGAAGGGTTGGGTGATCTTGAGGCCGAAATAACGCAGCACGAGCGTGCCCGAAACGTCGAGGCCCGCGTACGGGTTGTAGATCACGTTGAAGAAATTGTCGCAGTTCAGGTTGCAATCGGTACCGGCCGGCGCGTTGAATCGGCCCTTGGCGTAGCTGAAGGCGCTTTCCAGCTTCATGCCGTCGTGCAACTGGTAGCTGAGGCCGATGCTCTTGACCCGCAGGTCGGGCATCGGCGCGATCAGGTCGATCTTGTTGGCGGGCACGGAACTGCGCCGCGGCTCGTAGCCCAGCCGCAGCTTGACGCCGTCGTAGACGTCGAGCTGCAGGCCCGTGCCGTAGCTCCACACGCTGCGATAGCCGCGCGGGATGGTCAGCTTGGACGAGTCGGCCTGTCCGAACAGGCGCGCCATGTCCAGCAGGTTCACGTTCTGGTCGAAGTGGAAGGTGAGGTTGTCCCACTTCTTCCAGTCCGACCACCCAGCGTCGAAGTCCCATTGCACGCCGGTGACGGGCTTGAGCTTGACGCCGAACTGCCAGTGCGCCGGGAACGGCAGCACCATCGTGAAGTTGCCGCCCTGGTCGGTGGGGATGGAGGTCGGAAAACCGAACATCGCGGCGACGACCGGGCCGAACAGGGAGCCGTACATGTGCCGGACGAACTCCGGCAGCATCGGGTTGGCGTGGAAGTTGTAGTTCCCCGTCATGACGGTCTTCGAGCCCGACTGGTAGACCGCGCCGAAGCCGATGGCCTCCGTCGGCTGCCACAGGCCGCCGACGTTGAACGTGATGTCGGCCGGCGAGGTGGCCGCGAAGCGCATCTCGCCCACGCTGTTGAACGGGCGCAGCCGGCCGCTCTGCTTGCCGGACGAATCGGTGCCGCACAGGCCGAAGCCGAGGGTGTCCAGCGGATTGCCGTTGTCGCCGCACCAGGCGTCCTGCAGCTTGCCGATGATGCCCAGCAGCTTGTTCGGGAAGCGCATCTCGGTGTCGAGCGCGAAGCCCTGGTGCGCGATCGGGATCGCGAGACCCAGGCTGAACTGGTCGTTGACCTTGTAGCCGACCGACGGCGACAGGTAGACCAGGCGCTGGATCACCACCTTCTTGCCGTCGAATCGCGCGGGGTCGTCCGGGTTCTTCGTGCGATCGATGCCCACTGCCTGCGGCACGTAGGTGGCGGTGGCGAAGGTCCAGGGCGAGCCCTCGGTGTGCCACGACAGCCCCAGCCCGGCGGCCAGCGCGATCGGGATGCGCGGGCTCGCGACGCCGGCGATCGGGATGAAGATCGCCTGCTTGTTGTGGTTCGAATGCGTGCCCGCCAACGGGTCTTCGGTGAAGCCGCCGACGTCGAAGCCCGCGGGTTGGTGGAAGTCCGCCGTCACGCGCAAGGCCGCGCCGAAGATCGTGTCCGAACGCGTGTTCGACGTGATCTTGGCGAGGCCGGCCGGGTTGAAGTGGATCGAGTCCAGGCCGGGCGGATCCGCGGTGACGGCGTTGCCCATCGACATGGCGACCGGGCTCACCGCCAGGTTGTCGGTCAGTGCGGCCTGCGCGGCGGTGCTGCCGAGGGCGATCAGGGCCGCGGCCGCGAGGCGGGCGTGGCGCCGCGGCGCCTGGCGGCGCGCGCGGCGCGTCGTCGGGATGGCGATCATGCGGTTCAGAACAGCGAGAAGGTCAGCGGGACGTCCAGCCCCAGGCTGAAGTCGGGCGAGTCCGTCGTCAGGCCGATGCCGGCGCTCAGGTTGACGGTGGTCTTGGGACTCAGCCGCAACCCCAGGCCGAAGTTCAGGATCGCCGCGGTCTGCTGCGTGGTGTCCTTGGACTTGGCGACCTTGCTGGGGTCGATGTACTTGATGGTGGAGGCCGTGGTGACGGTCTCCTGGAACGATACGCTGGTCGACACGTTGTATGACAGCGCGTACGTGAAGCCCGCGCCCCAGCCGATGCTCACGCCGGGGTGCACGGCCGTCAGGATGGAGTGGTCGACGTGGATCTGGTTCAGGTGGCTGACACCGGGCGACGCGGTCACGTTGACCGACGCGAACAGGGCCACCGGGTCGAGCACCTGCGATGCGTTCATGCCCAGCGTGCCCGTGGCGTAGCCGGAGCCGGTGGACAGGTTGGCGCCGGAGACGGTGCGGAACGGGCTGCGGCCGGTGGGCAGTCCGACGTTGCCGGTGAACGTGAAGGTCGGGCCGCCCGCGGTCTGGGCGAAGGGCTGGTAGCGCGCACCGAAGCTCACGTCGCCGAGCGCGTTGGCGATGCCGCCGAACTCGTTGCTCTGGGTGAACTTGCTGACGAAAGGGAAGGTGCCGGTCAGCGTCAGGTTGTCCAGCAGGCCGTAGTCGACCGAGAAGGAGTTCGTGATCGTGTGCGAGCGCGTGTTCTCGATCTTGAACAGGTCGATGGCGCCGGTGGTGTCGAGGCCGACGTCGATCGACTCCGTGCCGATGTAGCTGTAGTTCAGGTCGTAGTTCGATCCGACGCGGCCCGCGCGCAGGAGGGAATACTGGCGATCGGTCTTGGTCAGCGTCTCCTTGAGAAGCGTCGACTGGTCGACGTCGCCGGCCTGCTTCTTGAGCGCTTCGCGCGCGTCGGCCGGGGCCGCGGGTGCACCCGGGACGGGCGCCGGCGCGGGCGCGTCCGGAGCGGCCGGGGCGCCGGTGGTGGGCTGCGTGTCGGGTTGCGCGCGCACGCCGAATGACGCGCCCAGCATTCCGCAGGAAAGGGCCAGCGCGAGAGCGGTCCTGTTTGCCGTGTTCATCATCATTGACGCTTGAATTGAAGATTGCCGAGGCCGGACTGGACTGCTCGATTGAGCGCGTCCTGGTGATCGACGGGGCGCAGCTCGAAATCGGCACGCACCAGGTCGGGAGAGATGACGCCGAGGTCCTTGTCGGTGAGCGCCAGGCTCGATACCACCTTGGGATGCGTCTTCGACGGGTAGATCACGAACAAGGTGCCCTTGTCCCACAGGCTCTGGAACTCCGGCACGGAGAAGGCGATGTTGCCCGCCGAGGGATCGGCGATGTAGACCCTGCCTTCGCGGATGCCCTTGACGACGACGAAGTGCTTGAAGCCCGCATAGTCGATCGGGACGATGGCCGGTTGGTCGAGCTTGGCCAGGTCGTCGATGTCGGCGCGGAAGCCGCCGCTGTCGCTGCCCAGCGTGGCGACGTAGCGCTTCATGTCGAGCAGCGAGAAACCGCGGCGCGCGATGATCTTGTCTTTCTCGCCGTGTTCCAGCATGCCTTCCATCGCGTCCTTCTCGGTCACGGCCAGGCCGAGGTGGAACTCCAGGATCGTCGTGAGCGCGGCCGAGCCGCAGCTGTAGTCGAAGGCCTGGTGGACGACGTGCTTGTACTTGTAGTACTGGTACGGAAACACCTGCACCGGCTCGGGCGCGATGCCGCCGTTGACACGCGCCATGTTCAGCTCGTATTCGAGCGGCGGGTGGTTCAGCGGCTCGTGCTGCGAGACGATGCCGGCGCCCATGATGGCGGCGGCGACGACGCCAAGGAGGATCAGTAGCATGGTTCTCGTTCCAATGTTGCGTGCGGCAGCGTCACTTCGGCCACAGGTTGAGCTGGCCGGTCATGCTGGCCGTGCCGTTGAGCAGCAGGGAGCCCAGGCTGTTCGTGATCGGCGCGGCGGCATCGGTCTGGACGCCGATGGCGCGCACGCCGAAGTCGCGCGCATTGAGGTAGGCGGGCATGCCGATCGCGAGGTAGTCCGAGCCGCCGGGGCGCGTGGTCGGGTCGAGCGTGATCGCGAACATGTCGAGGATGCCACCGAAGTTCTGCGCGATCGCGTACGTGGTGACGCCGTCGACGGTGAATCCGGCCGAGATCCGGCTGTCGAGGGGTTGGCCGGCCAGCAGGCCGCTGTTGAGTTCGAGGTGGACCAGGATCGCCACGCCCTTGCCCGCGACGGCGCCGAGCTCGGCGTCGGTGAGGGCCGTCTTTTCCGCGTGCGCGCCGAACGCGCACGACGCCAGCGTCGACGCGAGCACGGCCAGGCGCAAGGGCGCGACGATCGAAGACGCGTGGGTGGCACTCATGGTCCGGTCCTCAACTTGATGTCGACGTAGTTGATCTGCAGGCCGGCGATGCTGCTCGAGCCGAGATTGGTCGTGACGGGGCCGCCGGCGCTCGGCGAGATGAACGAGATGTTGTCGATGCGCAGCGCCGCCGCCGGCACCGGATCCGACGTCGTCGGCCAGCCCACTTGCAGGTGCAGGTAGGAGCCCGTGGCATCCGTCATCGCGTTGATCAGGCCGGGATGCCGGGTGACGTCGGCGAGCGCCCAGGCGCCGCCGGTGGAGGCGTCCGACAGGTGGATGCCCGACAGCGTCAGGGAGTCGCTCTTGTCAATGGTGTTCGTGGCGTCGCCCGCGGTGCGGCCGTGCGAATAGATCGCCAGGCTCTCGATGTCCAGCTGCGTGCCGAGTCCGAAGGCGATGCCGTCCGTGTTGGCCAGCACCGTCGGCGCGATGGTCAGGCCGCCGCCCTTCATCGTCAGGCCGGTCAGTTGCAGCGTGCCGCCCAGGAAGTTGGTGCCGGTGCAGACGCCCGCGAGGACCACGTCGCAGTTGGCGAAATCCGTGGTCAGCGACCAGGACTGCTTGCCGGCGATGTTGAGCGGAAAGGCGATCGCGATCACGTCGGGCAGGCCGGGTCGCTGCTGCAGGGTCAGGCTGTAGGGATCGGCGAAGCCGTCCGCATCGTCGGTGCGCGACAGGTCCAGCCGTGACAGCGTCAGCGAGCTGCCGTTGGGCGACAGGTAGGTCAGCGACAGCGGGTGGGTCGCGTCGCTGGTCAGCGAGAAATTGCTGAGGTTGAAGTTGATGCCGTCCGCGCCGCGCACGGCGGATAGTTCGGCATCCTCCAGCGGCCGCATGCCGGCCCGGGTCGCCGGCGCGTCGGCCGCGAACACCGGTGCCGCGCCGAGCGCCAGCAGCGACGCCACGAGTCCGCTCAAGAGGCTGGTCAGGTCGATCTGGCGGGCTGCCGAACCGCGCCATCCCCCGATTCGTGACTGCCCCGCGCTGACTCCCGCGCGCCGCATCAGGGCCCGATCTTCGGGATGTTGGGTGGGACGGTGCCCGTGGTGTTGATCGCGTTGAGACGGTCGGTCCAATTGAGCCAGAAACCGGCCTGGGACACCGCGGGCGCGCCGAGCGTGGTGTTGGTGGTCGGGTAGGTGACGGCGCTCTTGAGCACGGAGAGGAAGAAGTCGCGGCTGGCGCCGTTGGCGTCGCCGGCGGTGACGCCGCCGATCTGCGACAGCGCCGTGGTGCAGGTGGCGCAGCCGGCCAGGCCGTCCCAGCGCTTGCCGTTGAGCGCGGTGTCGTTGGCAGAGCTCACGACGCCATTGGCGGTATTGATGGTCAAGGCGCCGCTGACCGTGTTCATCGCGAGGCCGACGTCGCCGGTGATGCCGCCGAAGCCGACGCGCATGCCCACCACCTGGCGATCGGCACTGCCGACGGCCCCGGAGTAGACCCACTCGAAATACGGATTGGTGATGGCCACGGTGCGCTTGCTGTCGCCCAGGTCGCTGCGGCCGAAGCTCATCGTCGAGATGTCGATGTCCGAGCCGGTGCCGTTGCGCGCCGCGTAGTCGTAGGTGCCCAGCTTCAGGCCGCTGAGCGTCATCGACAGCGAGACGTCGGCATTGAACGTCAGGCGCGAGAAGTCGTAGCCGCCCTGCGAGGTGTTGGTCAGGTCGAGCAGGGCCTGGCCCCAGGTGTCCGACAGCGCAGCGTCGTCCATCGGCTTGCCCTGCGCGTGTGCGGACGCGGCGGCGCACAGGAGCGCGGCGGCGAAGGCGTTGGAAAGGGGCGAACGGAGCGACATGGCGTCGGGGGAAATCGGTAAGTGGCGTCGTGTGGCGGACGCGTTCAGCGAGGTTAACCGGTTCTTTACGTCGGGCTCTAAGGATAAAAGGCCCCGTGACACAGCATCACGAGGCCTTTGCAACAGACTTCACGCACGCGTTGTGGGCGTGCGATCAGGCAGCGCTGCTTAGTGGCCGAACATCCAGACGGTCGTGCCTTGCAGATCCAGGTTCTGGATCTGGATCGAGCCGAACGACTTGCCGCCGTTGCCGGTGGTGATCGAGCCGACGGTGATGGTCGGGGTGACGGCGTGGGCAGCAGCCGCGGCGCCGGCGCCGACGGCGGCCGGGAACGCGAACTGGACGACGTCGCCGCCGGTGTATCCGAGAGCCGTGGCGATGCCGCCAACGATCAGCGCGGTGTTCGCGCCGCCACCGTTCAGGCCGACCGAGTTGCCAACCGTCGCCTGGAAGGCAGCCTGGTTCAGGATGTCGATCGTCATGTCCATCATGCCGCGAACGGTGATGTTGTTGAACGACACGGAACCGCCGGTGGCATCGGTGTCGGTGTACGTGAAGGCACCGATGTTGATGTTCAGGTCGGCGGCGATCGAGACGCCGTCCTGGCCGGCAACGGCGCTCAGGTCTTCGTCAGCGATGGACGTCATGGCCGAAGCCGACAGGGAGGCTGCGACCAGGGCGGCGGCGGCGGTGAGCTTGATCATCTTCATGTGAGTATTTCCTTTTCAGGTGCAAACGTTGGGTCGGGCGAAACGCATCGCGCGAAGCGATGCGTTTCGGTTCCGGGCTGATCAGTGGCCGAACATCCAGACCGTCGTGCCTTGCAGGTCCAGGTTCTGGATCTGGATGGAGCCGAACGACTTGCCGCCGTTGCCCGTGGTGATCGAGCCGACGGTGATGGTCGGGGTGACGGCGTGGGCAGCAGCCGCGGCGCCGGCGCCGACGGCGGCCGGGAACGCGAACTGGACGACGTCGCCGCCGGTGTATCCGAGGGCCGTGGCGATGCCGCCGACGATCAGCGGGGTGTTCGCGCCACCGCCGTTGGCGGCGACCGAGGCGCCGACAGTCGCCGAGAAGGCGGCCTGGTTCAGGATGTCGATCGTCATGTCCATCATGCCGCGCACGGTGATGTTGTTGAACGACACGGAACCGCCGGTGGCGTCGGTGTCCTTGTACGTGAACGCGCCGATGTTGATGTTCAGGTCGGCAGCGATCGAGACGCCGTCCTGGCCGGCAACGGCGCTCAGGTCTTCGTCGGTGATCGTGGTCATGGCCGAGGCCGACAGGGACGCGGCGACGAGGGCGGCAGCGGCAGTAAGCTTGAGCATGTTCATGTTTGTCTCTCCAGATGATGTCTATGAATTTGGAACCTTGAAAACCCCTCGCGAACAACTCAAGTTTCTGCGCCAGGGGTTTTGCCCCGGGTGTCGTCGGCCACTCTGTTGAGGGCCTGCCGCCGCTGAAACTGTTACTTGAAGCGCGTGCCGCAACTATGGTCGGGATCGCCGTCCACCGCACTGACTTGCCGAGCCAAGGCCATGGCTTGCGAAACCAATATTGAAGAGTAACTACCCTAGATTTGGGGGGGGTACGGCAGGGTGTGAACGGGGTTGGGGAGGCTCCCGGCATCCTGTGAAAAGAGAAGCCCGGCAAGCCCTTACGTAGTAACCCCTGTGGCATCGGTGGGACATGGCTCGCGAAGCCATTGAATGAATATGGCCGGCGAGTTTCAAAAATGAAAATGGAGCCAATTGGCTCCATTCGATCATTCATTTGAATATATTTTCGACTGCGGCGTTATCGATAGTAGCCGAGGGTTATCAGGCGGCGCAGCGCAAGGTATTCGGAGTGCGCCCGAACCAGCGTTTGCAGGCGCGGTAGAAATTACTCGGATCGGAGAATCCCAGCGCGAAGCTCATCTCCGTCGGGCTGTAGGCGCCGTTGACGAAATAGCGTTGCGCCAGCTCGCGCCGGGTGTCGTCGACCAGCTCGATGAAGCTGGTGCCTTCCTCGGTGAGACGGCGCTGCAGCGTGCGTTCGCTCATGCACAGCGTGGCGGCGACCAGCTCGCGGCGCGGGTCGCCCTTGGAGATCAGTTGCATCAACGCCTGGCGTACGCGCGCCGTGATGCAGCCGCCTTGTTCCGCGGCCAGTTGCGCCACCATGCGCTCGCACATCTCGCCGACCGTCGGATCGGCGGTGGGGAAGGGCTGGTCGAGGGCGGCCAGCGGCAGCTCGATGACGAACGCCGCGGCGCCGAAGTGCACCGGGCAGCCGAACGCGGTTTCCCACGGCGTGGGGTCCGCCGGCGCGGCGTACGAGTGGTGCACGCGCAGCGGCGTCACTTTCTCGCCGATCAGCCAGAACATGCCCTTGAGGAAGGTCGCGGCCATGAAGTCGTAGCGCTGTTGCGGCACGGGCATCTTGCCGGCGGCGATGCGCAGCGTGATGCGGCAGGCGTCCTGCCCCACCTGCATTCCGACGCTGGTGGTGGGCATGTCCATGCCGATAGACGTGGTCGGCGAGATCAGGCTCGTGTAGCGCGCCATGCGTTGCAGGCCGCTGCGCAGGTCCGGCGCCGACAGGATCAGGCTGGACAGCGAGCCCAGGCCGATCAGCGGCTGGCGCGGGCACAGCGCGAGGCCGATGGCGGGATCGCCCGTCTTGGCGACGGCCGCATCCCAGGCCACGCTGAAGAGGTCCGCGAGGTGTTCGGCGTCGACGGTTTCGTTCGGGTCGGGATCGAGGCCGGCCTCGGCGAGGATGCCGGACAGGTCGAGACCGCGCTGCGCGAAGCCGTCCTTCATCGCCTTGAATGCGCTGAGCTGGGACAGGGGAACGACGACCACGGGGCACTCCGATACGCTGCGAGAAGCGGCGACAGGAATCATCGTCGGCTCTCTTCCAAAAATAGAACGACCGTTCTATTTATTGAATGAAATATTAGCCAGCGGGGGTACGCACCGACATAGGAATGAACCCGCACTTTGCCCCACCAAGGTGCGATTCCGGCGTCAAGTTGGGGGTGTTCCCCCCAAACTTGGTGAAGGGTAAACACGGCCTTTCCGAGCGCGCCAGGCCGGCGCGGCTACCGGGCGTCAGGCGCTCGCGACGAAACGGTGCAACGCTTCGTCGAGGTGCACGCCGCGCCGCTCGCGGCGGCCTCGCGAGCACCGTTTCCGGGCCGTCTTGCCGGCGCGGGTGCCGGGCCGCCGTCACCGTGGCGAACGATCGTGCGGAAAAAGAGACGGCGCGCGCCTCAGGCGTCCGCCTTGCGGCTGTTTCCGCGTGCGCTCGCCACCGGGTACTTGTCCCCGTTCAACGTGATCTTGCGATCGGCTGCATCGAGCAGGTCGATGCCCAGCTGGTCGGTGAACTGGATCAGGTACAGCAGCACGTCCGCCGCCTCGAGCGCGATCGCCGCGCGCTGCGCCGCGTCGGGCGCGCGGCTCTGTTCCTCCGTCATCCACTGGAAGTGCTCCAGCAGTTCGGCAGCCTCCACCGACAACGCGCAGGCGAGGTTCTTGGGCGAATGGAACTGGCCCCAGTCGCGGGCGAGCGCGAAGGCGCGCAGGCGGTCGCGCAGGGTGTGGAGATCGGCGGTCATGCGCCAAAGCATAGCGCCCGGCGCCCGGGGCCAGCGGCGTCGCGTGGCGACTGGCGGGCCATGACATAGTCGGGGGCTTGATCGGTCCGGCCCGCGCGACTCATGAGGCCCGCGGGCTCGGCGCCTTGAAACCTGTCGCAGCGAAGGAATCCGCCCATGCAGCTTGTTCTTGTCCGTCACCTCGTACCGGCCGTCGCCACCGTCTTCATCGCGGGCGTCGCCGCCGCGGCCACGGCGCCCCCGTCGGCTCCGGTCACCCCGGCCGTCCAGGGCTATGACCAGCCGCAGAAGAACATCCTGGACGTGCTGCACGCGCCGTCTCCGCCCCAGCCCTTCGTGAGCCCGACCCGCCAGTCGCTGCTGCTCGTGTCTTGGCAGGAGTTCCCGCCGATGTCGCGTGTGGCGACGCCGTACCTGAAGCTGGCCGGCAGCCGCATCGAGATCGCCAACCACAGCAAGCACGACACTCCGGGCGGCTACGGCGTGACGCCCTGCGCGCGCACGTTCGAACTGGTGAGCGTGCCGGCCGGCGCGACGACGCCGGTGACCTTGCCCGCAGGCGCCTGCGCGGCGCGGCCGTACTGGTCGGCCGACGGCAAGCGCTTCGCGTTCGCCAACACGGCGCACGACGCCGTCGAACTGTGGATCGGCGACGCCGCCACGGGCGCACTGCGCAAGGTGCCTGGCGTGCGCCTGAACCCGATGCTCGACAACGAGCTCCAGTGGATGCCCGACCACCGTGCGCTGCTGGTCAAGCTGGTGCCGGACAAGCTGGGCGCGCCTCCGGCCGAACCGCTGGTGCCCAGCGGCCCCAGCATCCAGGAGACGGGCTCGGGCAAGGGCGAGAGCAGCACCTACGAGACGCGCGACACGCTCAAGGACAAGCACGACGAGGATCTGTTCGACTATTACGCCGCGTCGCAGGTCGCGCTCGTCGACGCGGCCACGCTGGCCGTCACGCGCGTGGGCAAGGCGGGCAACATCGAGCAGCTCGATCCGGCGCCGGACGGGCAGCACCTGCTGGTGGCCACCCTCCACAAACCGTACTCCTACGTCACCACGCACGAGCGCTTCCCGCGCGAAGTCGAGGTGTGGGACATGGCCAGGCGAGCCGCCGTCACGACGACGACGATCGCATCCATTGCGCTGGCCGACCGCGTGCCCGTGGCCGGCGTCCCGGTCGGGCCGCGCGACTTCTCCTGGCGCGACACCGATCCCGCCACGCTGGTCTGGGCCGAGGCGCTGGACGGTGGCGACTGGAAGGTGAAGGTGCCGCAGCGCGACAAGGTGATGTTGCAGAAGGCGCCGTTCACGACACCGGCCGTCGAGATCGCGCGCACCGAGCAGCGCTTCGTCGGGTTCGCGTGGACCGAGCAGCGCGACATCGCGCTGCTGCAGGAGTACGACGAGAACCGCCACTGGCGCCACACGTCGCTGGTGGACGTCGATCACCCGCAGGTCGCGCCGCGCGTGCTGTGGGATCTGTCCAGCGACGAGAAGTACGCCGATCCAGGCAGTCCCGTCTACCGCCAGCAGGCGAGCGGCCAGTTCCTGATCCGCATGCAGGAAGACGCGATCTTCCTGGCCGGCACCGGCGCGTCGCCCGACGGCGACCGCCCGTTCCTGGATCGCGTCGACCTCAAGACGCAGAAGTCCGACCGCCTGTTCCGCAGCGACCGCGACTCGCTGGAACGTTTCGTCGCCTTCACCGGCAAGGACGACCACCAGTTCCTGACCTGGCACCAGTCGACGACGAGTGCGCCCAACGCCTACCTGCGCACGCTCGCGGGCGCGGCGCCCGCGTCCGCACCGGCGGGCGAGGCCGCGTTTGCGTCCAGGAGCGTGGCCGTCACCCACATCGCCGATCCGACGCCGGCGGTGCGCGCGATCAAGAAGCGCCTGGTGACCTACAAGCGCGCCGACGGCGTCGACCTGTCCTTCACGCTCTACACCCCGCCCGGCTACGTGGAGGGCACGCGCGTGCCGACGATCCTGTACGCGTACCCGCTCGACTTCGCCGACGCGTCCAAGGCGGGCCAGGTGACGGGCTCGCAGGCCACGTTCACGCGCCTGCGCCAGTACCAGCTGCTGCTGCTGGCCGGCTACGCGATCATCGACCGGGCGTCGTTCCCGGTCGTTGGCGATCCGAAGAAGGCCTACGACACCTACCTGGAGCAGCTCGTCGCCGACGCGAAGGCGGCCGTCGACGAGGCCGTGCGCCTGGGCGTGGCCGATCCCGACCGCATCGGCGTGACCGGCCACAGCCACGGCGCGCTCATGACCGCCAACCTGCTGGCGCACTCGGACCTGTTCCGCGCCGGCGTGGCCACCAGCGGCTCGTACAACAAGACGCTGACGCCATTCGGCTTCCAGAGCGAGCGCCGCTCGGTGTGGGAGGCGCCGGACGTCTACTCGAAGGTGTCGCCGTTCTTCATGGCCGACAAGATGAAGCTGCCGATCCTGATCATGCACGGCGAAGACGATGCCAATCCAGGCACCACGCCGCTGCAGGCGCGCAAGCTGTACGAGGCCATCCGCGGCAACGGCGGCACGGCGCGCCTGGTGATGCTGCCGCACGAACCGCACTGGTACTCGGCGATGGAGTCGCAGGAGCAGCAGATCTACGAGATGGTGCGCTGGTTCGACATGTACGTGAAGAACGCAGCTGCGAAGGCGACGGCCGCCAAGTAGGCCGGCAGGAGGGCGTCGGGAGGCGCCTGCTTCTTGCGCGTCACTCCGTCAGCGAACGCCAGGCCGAGGTCGCGAATCGCTGCGCGTGGCTGGCCGGAGTGGCCTGGCGCCGTCCGGCGAGCCAGCCGCGTGCATAGAACTCGACGGCGCCCAGCACCAGCGCCGGGACCAGGTCGGCCGGCAACGGCAGGATGCGGCCGGCCTCGGCGTCGCGCGCCAGCGCCTCGTCGATCGGCCGGTAGCGATCCAGCAGGCGCTGGTGCAGGTCGGCGGCGTACGGCCCCTGGGACACCGTCTCGCCCGCCAGGAACACGAAGTGGGCGCACTGGGGCTGCTCGGTGATCCACTGCGCGTAGGCGCGGATCAGCGCGTCGACCACGGCGTGGCCGTCCACCAGTCCGTCGACGCGTTCGGCGATCGCGCGGCTCTGGTCGTCGAAGGCCGCGAAGAACAGCGCCCCGACCACGCCTTCCTTGTTCTTGAAATGGTGGTAGATCGTGCCGACGCTCTGGCCGCTGGCGCGCTTGAGGTCGTCGATCGTCGTCGCCTCGACGCCGTTGGCGTTGAAAAGGGTCAGGGCGTGGCGCAGCACGCTGCGGCGGCTCGCCTGGCGCGCGTCGGGAAACGCGTGCTCGAGCAGCCGGTCCGCTCCAGCCGCCTGGCTGGACGACAAATCTTTCAGTGCCATCCGTGAACTTTATCTGAATATTGTTCTAGAATATACTTCTAATCACTCGACACCACCGCCGCGGTGCCGAAGATCCCGCCGCACGGCGGGCCGCGTGACCGGGCCGTCGGCGCACGCCAATTCGACA
>Ga0307516_10000443_pt1 | contig 54484 bp, 74 predicted proteins | sample 19_EM_MG_FD_203310 | JGI IMG/M metagenome (GOLD analysis project Ga0307516, IMG submission 203310) | Populus trichocarpa ectomycorrhiza microbial communities from riparian zone in the Pacific Northwest, United States - 19_EM | ecosystem: Host-associated > Plants > Roots > Unclassified | place...
TCCCCCCGAGTCCGACGGGGCCGTCCACCGTGAAAAAATGCTCGTCTCCCCCCCCCCCCCCCCCTCCGCGGCTTGGTCCGTGCATAGGCCCTTGCTGTTCCGTTCCGGTTTCCATCGCGCGCCCCAGCCGTAGATACATAGATACATACATCGTCGTATCATCTATCTACATAGCCCGTGCGGTTATGTATCGCGCACGGCCGTCACTCGCTCGCCCTAACCCGCCCGCCCCACGCCTCGAACAGGCCGGTGCAGACGGGGGCGCGATAAGACCGACAGATAACGACGATGCTGCGGGGAGGGGGGCTTTCTGCCTTCTCGGACGGTTTCCCCCCCCTCCTCCTACATCGGCCAAGCCGCGCCAAGCAGACAGAACAATCCGCCCGGGATGCGCTGCGCTAGATGCGGAGCAGATACGCGGCCACCCCCCCCCCCCTGCCCGTCGCATCCCGTGACCACCGACTATCTAGCTTTTTTCTTCCTTTTCTTGTCTTTTCTTTTCTTCCCGGAGCAATGACGTGACGGACAGGGAAGGTCGGCTGCTCGTCCGGCATTAAGCGATGCTGACTAGCCCTCTATCTATCTATCTATGGCACAGATACTTATGTAGAGTACATACTTTGCGTGCAGCTACCTACACAGGTAGTAGTTACATAATTAGAGACACCCCAACGCAGCGCCTTTCTTCTTCCCCCAACGACGACGACGGCGACGACGGTCCAGATTGCCCCGCGGGGATCGCGTAGCCGTTTTCTTCGTTTTTTCTCCCCCCCCCAGCGTGGGGCTGGAACTCTCTCCCTCGTGCTCGGTACGTGCAGATATGTATGTATGTACATATCTATGCATTGCTTTTTGGCACCGCACCGGACGCACAGCTCGTTGTTCGCCCGCCAGCTGCACATATCTCCTGCTACGCACCCCGCATGATGTATGTATGCATTGTATCTCTCCAGCGGCGAAGTGCAGTTGCAGACACCGAGGGGGGGGCCGTTGGCCCGCTTCGCAAGTCCGTCCGTCCGCACGCATGCCCGCCCGTGCGTTGTCGGTATACCGCGCGAGCTATATCCCGCCAACCGGCGTGGCGGGGATACATACATCATACATACACACATACATACGAAGCGCAGCAGAAGGGAGAGAGAAGGAAAGAGGGAAAGCGGGAGCGAGGGAAGACGGGAAGAACGGAAGAAGCATTTCGGTCCCAGCCATCGCATCGCACCGGTGAGTCAACTGGGGAGGCGTTGCTTTGCTTTTCCGCGTGTTTTGTCGCCCACCTTCCTCCGCAGACAGCAGCTCACGACCCCGCAGTCTCAGCACAAAAAAGGAAAAGAAAAAAAGAAAAAAAGGCAAAAGTTAAAGTTAAAGTTGGATCTCGTCCACGTGTCTATGTATCAGCAACACGGCTGGCTGGCTGGCTGGCTGGCTGGCTGGCTGGCCCGTCCGAGCTTCCGCCAAACACACACGCGATGGACTGACTGTCCAGCCGGTCCATCTGTCGCTGTGTCCCCGCGCCAAGCATGTCGACGGGTGTCCGGCACGGTGCCGAGGCTGCGGCTGTCCGGAGCACCGGTTTCCCTCCCTCCCAGCCAAGCCGGTCCGAGGCGATCGTGGAGAGAGGACGTACAGATGCGGAGCGGAGAGATGCGGATGTCCGTCCGTCGGGCGCGGTTGCTTCCCCGCGTACTCTATCTGGCATGAGGTGGCAGAGCCCGTCCCGCCCGGCGGTCCGTATGCGGATGGGCGGGGGAACGGGGTATCTACTCGTCATCGTCGCCGTCGTCGTCGTCGTCGTCGCCGCGAAAAGCAAAAGAACGCCGCTCCACCGGTGGGATCGGCGGAGATGCGCGCTCCGTGGCCGCGTTCGAACGTGTCGACGTCAGCCTCGGAAGATCGTCCGCAGAAGAGGGTGGAGGACAGACATTCCGCGGCGATCGTCGCGGCGGACACGTCAACAATTATCTGTAGAAGAGCAGCAAGCGGATGCTTCCTCCCCCTTCCCTCCGCGAGCAACACTCTTCTTCTCCTCTCGCCGCGGAACCGCGTCGAAACGGAGCAAAGGGACCCGCGCGTTTCCAGCCGCTGCGTTCGCCGCCGCCGCAGCTCCAAGCGTCTCGCGGGCCCAACTGCAGCTGCGCACCGGCGCTGGCTGCGGGCGTGTTGCGGACGGCTATTGGACGGCGACGAGCACGAGCGCGTATCTATGTAGTTAGTAGAGTCTGCGGGGAGTAGCAGCGACTGGCAGGGGTGGCGCCGCGCATTGCAGAATACATACATAGAGTAGAGGGCTGTCTACACGACACGGATGGCTCATGTATGTATGCTTGGCCCTGGATGGGCAGGGTCTGGCCCTGGACGGAGAGGGGGCGTGGGAGGAACGATGGAAGGGTGGTGGAATCGACGCTGGAAGGGGAGAGAGAGAAGGGAGAACACGGGGAGAAAGGGGAGAACACGGGGAGAACACGGGGAGAACACGGGGAGAACGAGAAGCGCGGGCCGTGCCGGTCGGCGTGGAGCGGTGTCCGCCGCCCGCCAGTTGGGGGGGCATGTAAGTACCGCAACGTGCTGTGCTGCGGATCGTCGCTGCGGGGTATATTATAGTACATACGTTGTTATAGTAGATTACGTAAGTGGCACTGCGACGCTCGCTGTTCCCCTTCCGGTATGGTGCCCGCTGTTCCGCTTCCGGCATGGTGCCCCACTGTTCTTTTTCTGGTGACGGCAGCATCCTCTCTCCCTCTCTCCCTCTCTCCCTCTCTCTCTTTCTCTCTCTCCTTCTCTCTCTGCACCGAACGAAACAAACGGCAAAGCAAAAAGCTCGCAATCCCGTGGAACTCGCTCATCCCGCAAAAAAGGAAGGACAAAAAAAACGAAAGAAAAACAAACAAAAACAAACAAAAGCACCACCACCACAACAACAACAACAACAGCAAAAACATATCTATACGCGCAACAACCGCCGCGGGCCAATCATGTCCCGAGATGGGCAGGATGGCCGGGTGACGGCAGGGGTGGTGGTGGTGGTGGTGTGCACCGCTCACCGGGGGGAGGAAGGGAGGGGGGGAGGTATGGCATCGTCGGTCAGTCGAGGACGAGAAGTCACCAGAATCCGCACGGGGCCCGCCCCTGTTGGAGGCGGTGGGTGCATGGGCCGCTGTGATTGGCGCTGGGCGGGTCGAGGGGCAGTGTGGATATTCCTGGGGAATTCGAGCACGAGGGGTGGGTGACACTTGGGCGATGTGGCGTCAGGCGGTGGTGTCGTGGAAGTGGACGGTGAGCTCGCTCGCTCGCCCGCTGGCCCGAAAGGAGACGCGGCAGGCGCAGTGCGGTACTCGGAGGCCGCTGGCAGCCCGCTCCGTACTCACCTCCGCCGCGCGGACCACGGACCATCACTCGCGGACGGCCGAAGCGCTCACTCGCGCCCACTCCGCCCCGGGTTGGCCGGAGGGTCGCATGCGATTAATGAATCATCATCATCATCAGCCCCGGGTTGGCCGGACGGACCGGGAAGCCAGACCGCGGCGCCGGAGGGGGAGCACGGCGAAGTCGCGATCCGCGGCCGGGCTGCGGACACTCCGTCGCGTCCGGAAGACAATCCATACGTGCACATTGCTCAATGCCCAGAGGCGATAGAGAGATAGATACGATGACGCGCCGCCTCGACAGCGCTGCAGCCGTGCGTGCGTGCGTGCGTGCGTGCGTAGATGCTCAGCTGTGCGTGCCGGTGTTCCTGCCTGCCTGCCTGCCTGCCTGCCCGCCTGCCCGGTGAGGCCTAGCCTGAGGCTTCGGAGGCAGGCCAGGTTCGTTCGCCTGACGGGATCACGGACGTTCACACGCATCCAGCTGTCCATCTACTCACATATACATCCATGCTGGCGCGAAGGACTGCCCCAGCGAGCGCGGGGTTCGTATCTATCTATCTATCCATCGAGATATCTCTCTGTCTCTCTCCGCCGCGGGAAACTGGGTGTTCGTCGGTCGCGGACGTGAGACATCGCAGCCCTGTCTCTCTCTCTCTCTCTCTCTCTCTCTCGCTCTTTCTTCATCCGCTCTCGCGAATCTTCAGCATCCAGATGCTCTATCCATGTACAACACCCACTCCGCGCGGGTAGAGTGCCTATGTAGGCAGGAGTCCACGTAGACGGAGATATCTACGCGGTTCTATCTGTCCATCCATGTCCACCACATCTGCCGCAACGAGCAAGCAGATGCGCACGCGCCTTTTTTTTTATTTATTTTTTATGGCTTCCTCTCCTCGCCCCGCTGAACTGAGTGCCCCCGATGTTTTACATGCGCCGAAAAGAAGGGAGGGTTTCATCCTCCACGGAGGGAGGGGTGCGACGCGAGAAGGGGTGGTGGTGGTGCGAGGGGGGTGCGATGCGGCTGGTCACAAAACGTTTGCGGAGGTGGAGAGTGTTGGGGGGCGATAATAGATAGGTCGAGGATCATTCCACTCGCACCACCTGGGCAGGGGAGAGATACATAGATAGCGTAAATAAACTGCACGGGCCGGGGGTGTCAGCACACTCAGAGTACATACTTCACACAACATACCGCCATCAGCACACACAGCCATCCCGCACACGAACGAACATGATCGCGCGGGCTGGATGGAGGCATGGCTCATGAGACGGGGCAAACAATTTGGTGGTGTTGGTGATGATGACGATGATGATGATGGGGAGGAGGCTTGTGTGGTCGTGCCGGAAACAGTCGCGCGACGACTATGTAATTGTCGCGGGGGGAACGGCAGAGGTTCTGTTCTTTCTCTTCGTTCTTTTTTTACTTTTTTTTACTTTTTTTTTACTTTTTTTTAATTTTTTATTTCATTTCCTCATTTCTCTAACAAGTATGTACTGTGGTTTTTTTTTTCTTTTCCTTCTCGGCGCGGCGCTGCGGGCGGTTGGCTGGCTGGCTGGCTGGGGCAGTGGGGAGGGCCTGCTGAGCCAGGTTGCGTGGGTTCAGTTCAGGTTGGCCGTGTTCCTTCAGGACGGAACGGCGAGCACTACATACATAGGGTAGGATACGACCGACAGGGCATGAGGAGAAGGATCCGGCACCTTGGAAAACCTCTTTGCAGGCTGCCGACACACATAGGCTATGTGCGCGGGAGACCGCATGGCATTCGTGCAAGGACGACGGGGAGGAGGAGAGGAAGAGGAGGAGAAAAGGAGGAGAAACCGCCGCATTTCGCTGTGGGGCGGGGCGGGAGATTAAAACGTTCGGGGCTCAGCGAACGGGCGAGCGCAAACAGCCCCACGAATCTGGCAGCGAAACGGATCAACTGCGAGGATGGGCGGGACCAGACAGCAGTGGTCGCGCACGCTAGGGTAGGAAGTGAGCGAGCGAGCGGTCGCAAGCCTAGACTTGTCTACTGTTCTGCGGCGCTCGTCGATAGACGCTGGTCTGGGCTGGATGGTGGCGATGGTGCTGGTGGTGCTGATTGGGGGGGGTGGCATCGGGGGGGCAGCCCCCAGGCCGGGGTGGCAGATTGATAGAGTAGCCGGATGGATGGATGATGGATGGGGGATGGATGGGCGATGGATGGATGGGGGATGGATGGATGGAGGGAGGGAGGGAGGCATTGTCTACATGACCACAATCCATGGCAGCTGTGCCGATCCAAAGGGTCCCACATCCTCGCCGGCGCTGTCCGTCATCCTCGAAGGCGCACACGGGGGCGCACGAGCATCAGCGGCGGCGGCAGTGGAGAGCGCACGGAGCAGTGGCGATGGAGAAGACGACGAGGTGGTTACTGCGGAGGGCGCTGCGGGAATGGGCGGCGGGAATGGGCGGCGGGTATTGCGAGTGTCGCAGACAGGCGGAGGGAGTGGTGGTGGTGGTGGTGGTGGTGGTGGTGGTGGTGGTGGTGGTGGTGAACACGGAGGCGGAGGCGGCGGAGATGGTGGACGGCGGCGGTGGTGTATCGCCAACTCCACCATGCATTAGCACGAGTCTCCTCGCGCGACTAAAGAAGCACACGGCCCCCTTCTTGCCGTAACTCCATCCTCCCATCTCGACTCCTCCGACTCCCCCCGTCATCTCTTCCCGCGCACTCAACCCTCCCCTCGTCCCCTGTTTCCTTTCCTCCTTACCTACCCCCCCCAACTCCCCTCCTCCTCCTCTCCTCCCCGTCGTGTCATTGTTTATCCTTCTCTCCGCGAAGGTGAAGAGAGAGAGAGAGAGAGAGAGAGAGCGAGAGAGAGAGAGCGAGCAGCCGGAACCGCGACGTTTCTACACCTCCATCCCCCCCGTTACGACCCACGCCACGCCATCCCGCAACAACAACAACAACCCCTCCCCAACTCTTCCGATCGACGAGCCGTTTACTCAGCTTGCACCTCGTCACCCGACCTCCTCATCCATCCTCCACCATCACCATCATCATCGCTATCCCCCCCCACCCTCCGAGAATCGTCCATCCACTACGACTAACTGTCATCCTCCTCGGTGCGATCATCCCCCCCCACCACGCCAACCGGAAGAGAGCTGCATTTCGCCCCAGGTGTTTCGACGCTTTCCATTCTAATCGCCCTCGGAGCGATCTGATCTTCTGGGCGAATTAGAAGAGCTGGTGTGTGTGGTGCGTGCGTGTGCGCGTGTGTGGTGTCTGCTTCCTGTTCCCTTCTGTTCGTCCGTACTTATTCAGCCTCGCTCCGGAAGCTCTGTTCGTCACCATCACCGTCTGTCTCGCGCTATTGCTCGGAAGAACCACTGCTCCCACTCTCACTACTACTTCTGCTACCCAACTGCTCTTCCCTCACATTCTTTCGGTCGGTGTGCCTCGTGAAACAACTGGCCTCACGCGTTCATTCCTTAGTGTGGTGAGTTTCTGACGCATGCCCTGTCCTCTCCGCCCTGCCCTGCCCTGTCTCCGTCCAGCACGCCTGGATCGTCTCGATTATATATGCTCTTCCTCTCCCCTGACCCTCCCATCTCGTAGCCCATTCGCTCTTGTATGCCGGTAGCAACAAGTCTTCCTCATGCTGAATGTCCGCTCTTAGGAACATTACTAGTCCCTGCTGACGCTTCCGCCTTCCGGACCGTCATCCTCTCCCCAACCGGACACAAAACAATAAATAAATAAATAAATAAAAAACCCAAGTTTCGCGGACGGCAGTTTTCCGCTCCCAATTTTCTCTCTCCGAAACCCCCCCTTCAGCAACACTCTCCGCATACATATGTGTTGATGGCAACCATGGAATCAGAAGACGGCCAATTATTCATCAAGCGGATTGTGCACTTCGTACGGACGCACGAAAAGGCGCTCGCAAACGCGCTCCAAGCCCAGCAGCGCCGGCAGCCCGTGAGGCGCGGCAGCGATATCCCGGGCTCGCCCAGGACGCCGGTCGGCACCGCTCGTGAGCCCAGCTCCGGGTCCGCTGCGAGCAGCCTCGCGTCCGCGCTTACCCTTCCCTTTACCTCGCAGTCTTTGAAGCCGGCCCAGCTGGCTCTGACTCCGCATCATCTGTACTACCTCCTCAGCCGATTCGAGGAACTCAACATCGCAGTGGGTCCTATGGGTGTTCGTTTGGAGAATATCCATGCCGAAGCCTCGCCTGCCAATTATGTCTCGTTCCTGCGCGACTCCTCCACCCGGAGGAACCGGTCCTCGGACAGCCTCTCGATCCACTCGGTGTCCAGCGTTAGGAGCGTCATGTCCGGCATGTCTAGCATCTGGTCCAACTTTGGCTTCGGCCCCTCGGTCGCGGCTCGCAACGAAAAGGCCAAGGCTGCGCTCGGGGCGGACCTGAAGTACTTGTACTCGTCGTTCACCAAGGTGCCCTGTCTGAAGCTGGCACCCGACCGGAAGGCACGCCTCGTCGAGGGGTTCGAAGAGTTCCCGTTCGACACTGCCGTGCCGTTGCTGGCCTTCAAGAATGTCAGCGCTCTGGAGATCTGTGACATCGATATCAGGCAATTCTTTGGCTGGGATCGGATGGCAGAACAGCTCAATAGTTTGGTGGTCAAGAGGGCCGGCATCGAGGACCCCGCAGAGTTGCTGATATCCATCGTGCTCGACGACACGGACCGTCGGCGAAGGAGGTCCGCCAAAACCCAGTCGTCGCCCATCGGACAATCCCCCGCGGACGCCGGTACCCCGTCATCCGCTCCCCCGTCGCCGTCGTCCGGTCCTCCGTCGCGGTCGGCGGTCGCCGGCGCCCACGCTGCCAGTGCTCCTGCCGGACACTACCACAACATGTCGCGAGCGCCTTCGGAATCTTCGCGCTCCAGCTCAAAGAACCGCCCGAGGAGCAGCTCGCCGTGCAAATCGTCGAGCCGACCAACATCCCAGCGCATGCGACGGTCGGGTTCCGGCAGCAGCCACTCGTCGGCCGCTTCCACAGTCCTGCCGTCACCCGTCAGCCTGCCAGCCAACAAATGGAGGATGCTACGACATTTGTCGCTGTCCGACAACGGGCTGCATTCCATCACGACCGCTGCACTGGTGCCGCTAGCGGGTTCTCTGACGTCCCTCGACTTGTCCAACAACCTGTTCGCCGCAGTCCCCGAGAGTCTTTCCATTCTGTCCAATCTCCGTTTGTTGAATTTGGCGGGCAACATGATCAATTCCCTGCATTCTCTGACCCGCAGCCCGCTGCCCGCCATCACCTCACTCAACCTTCGCGCCAACCGACTGTCGTCGATCGCTGGCATCGAACGGGCCTTGACCCTGGAACGCCTCGATCTGCGGCAGAACGGGCTTACCGACCCGACCGAGCTCGCACGACTGACGTCTGCGCCCAACTTCACCGCCGTATGGGTGGCTGCCAACCCCTTCACCAAGACGCATCCTTCGTACAGGATCACAATCTTCAACCTGTTTAGGAGTACCCCTGGTTACACGGACGATGTTCTGTTGGATTCCCAAGGTCCTGGAATGATGGAGAAGCGGAGTCTGGTCGAGAGGGCTGCGGAAGCGCCCAGCGTCCCGGTCGTCAGAGTCCCCAAGCAGCAGCCGGTCACGGTGCATCAAGTCATGCCGCTGGATTCCAACAAGAAGAAGGACAACAGGACCGACGAGAAGCCGATCCCCACCGCCGAAGTTGCCCGAGCGAAACGGAAGACGGGCAGGCGGAGAGTGGTCGAGCTCAACCGCGAGGACAGTAACAATAATCTCAGCGGCAGCGGGGCAGATGCACAACCGGTGCGCACGCTGGTACGCTCTCCAACCAACCCTGCCCGCACACAACCCCTCTCGAACAAGAAGCAGCAGCAGCAGCAGCAGCACCGCATCGATATCGAGGCGACGGCACTGGAGGACGCATCTTCGGGAGCCGAATCGTCGCCGCCACCCTCGCTGCCAAACGACCATGTGGACTGGTCGATCCGCGGAGACGAGTATCGACGTAAAGTCGAGGCTCTCAAGAACGAGGTCGGCAGCGGATGGTTGAGTGTTCTCAGCGAGGAGGGATTGTCGTTAGCATCGACAAGAAAAGCTTCGCCCTCAGCTCCTGCACGGTAGAGATGCGATATGTCTACATACTACGGCGTTTACGACCCTTTCATCCTTCCGAAGACTGCCCCCCTTATTCCTTCTAAACTTCTCGTCTGTAGCATATATCATTACTTGTTTTCTTTTTTTTCCTCCTTTTTTTTTTTTTGTTGGGAGTTTTCCCAACATTTTTCTCACTTTTATTTTTATTTCCACTTTTTTTTATTTTTATTTTTTTTTCTATTTCACATGGGGCAGGAGTTGTGGTTTGCTTTGTCGTTGCACGTCTCTTCTCGCTTTGGTTTTTGTGAAGCATTTACGATCGTCTCTTTTACACGCACGCTTTTCGTCAAGTTTATTTTATTTTTCTTTTCTGCATCGTAGGTTGCAGTTTTTTTTAGTTTTTTTTTGTCTAGTGATGAAGCGAGTCGGGGTTTGTATTTTTCACAAAGAGGGAGCGGAGAAATGTTGTGTTGGCGTTGTTCTGGGGTGTGCGGAAAAAAATGGGTGGGTTATATGCGGATGATTGGTTATTGGAGGCGAGGGGGGGAGGTGTTGAATGGAAAATCTGCCTTTTGATCTTTTCCTTTGGGATGCTTGACTGTCTGCTGTGATGGATCGAACGAATGGATACTGAATATCTATCTGTTGTTTCTGTTGGGGGCCGGCGGCACCGATCGATACCTACACGAGTTATTGTTTGAGACACCAAGTGCAGATGTGGTGCACCGGTGGCACTGGTGCGTCGCGCACACGCCGTAGATACGTAGAACTCTACCCTGGGTCTGCCTACCGATCGAACGCAGCCTCGTTCCTCCGTCCTCCTTCCACTGGATTCCTCCATTCTCCGATTTGTGTCCATCTGGATACATATGCGGGTTGGTGGTGGTGGTGGTGTGCGCCAGGAGTGCGCAGATTTGCTTGCGCGTAAGGCTTCCTGGGGGAGAGGGGGCTTTTCGTTCGCATTGGCGGACGCTCCCGCCTGGCTTGGTTGGTGGGGGGCCACGGACGGACGAGGCGCTATCTAACTGAATGGGGAGTGGGGATAGATATCATAGATACATATTCCATTTCCTGTTGGTGGTTCCTATTTCTATGCATGTTCTGCACGTACATATAGAAGATATCTACCGCTTTTGCCCCCCCCCCCCCCGCCGAGGGACGATTGGACGTCGAGTGGGGCTGACGGGACGTAGTTACCAAGGCAGGTACTTGACGGGTCGACGCGTGTATCTACGTAGTTACCGGACGGGTTCGCGCGGAGTAGCGGAGAGCACAGTGGAAGCAGCCAGCCAGCCAGCTGGTATGTGTCGGTATCGATCGTGAGAAGAAGTAGAGCCCAGGCAGACGCGATTGACGCCCTCCCTCCTTCGCCATCGTTGCCGTCGCCGTCACCGTCGCCGTCACCGTGCAGTGCAAGATTGATGAAGACACCACCACACACCTCTGCGGAGAGCACACGTCTCCACTCTCTCGCTCCCCCTCCCTCTCTCTCCCGTCCTCCGTCCTCTCTCTCTACATGATGTCAGCATCTTCAGTACTCAATCGAACCGGCATTTGTGATAGAGTGAGTGAGTGAGTGAGTGAGTAGAGTGAAAGCAGGGAAAAGAAAAGAAAAAAAAAAGAAAACGGCAACTGCAACTGCAACTGTCGTCATATGGGTCGAGACAAACTCCCAGTGCCACCCCGCAACCCGCACAAACTACCGCAATCGTGGCTGCGAGGTCTGTTGTGCAGTATGTATGTACTGTGTCGTGACGATTGGGAAATCCGGCTTTTGCGTGGGGAGCTCTCTTCCGGCTCTGTATGTAAGAAATATAGTATGTATGTAGACGACTACATACATACATATGAGCGGTGTTAGCGATCGGATCGGATCGATTCGACACTCTATCGGGGCGCGCGGCGACGACGGAGAAGATCCAGACCCTCCGGCGGGTGACGATGGGGGGCAGGCTGAGTAGGCTGAGTAAGTAGGTTGTGGGGTGACATGTTTCTTCCTCTCGGCCCCGTTCGATGCATCTCTATCGTTTTTTTTTGTTTTTTTTTATGCCTCTCTCTCTCTCTGTGTGTGTGTCTGTATGTGTAAACAGAAAGGATTGTCGGGGGGAGGCTAGATTCCTTTTCATTGATTTTCGTGTTTCTCCTCCTTCCGTCCGGATGAATATCACCGACCCGCAGGTGCGGCCGATGAGGGAAGAGGCCCAACAGTGCAAGACATGATTCGGACGCATGTTTTCAACTCGGAGTATGTATGCGGCAAACCAGGTAGGAACGCTGAAACGGGTGCAAGAACACGGAGTGGAGTGGAGTGGAGTGGAGTGGAGTGGAGTGGAGGCAGCCCCGTATGTAACGATGGGCGAGGGAGTCGGTGATCGTCGCTGGGTTTCGGCGCTGGTACTGGCTGGCTGGCGGGCGGGCGCTGACTGGTAAAAAAAAAAAAAAAAAAAAAAAAGGCGGCGATCTACCCGTCCCTGCATCGCGGCGTTCGGGTTCGCTCGCGGAGTTGCGCGGAGTGGTATTGTGGTGAGGAGGGTGGCGGTGGTGGTTGCGGCCGCGGTGGTGGCGGTCGTGGTGGTGGTGGTCGTGGCCATGTCCGTGCTCGATCTCCGTTCTCCCTCACAATCCGGCACACACGGCAGAGAGAGAGAGAGAGTGTGTGTGTGTGTGTGACGTCATCCCCATCCGCATCACATCACATCACATCACATCACATCTCACATCTCACGTGTGTCGCCAATCTCGAGACATAGTATCCTATGTACTCCGAGTACATTGGTCGGTGCGTGCCCCTCACTCGTTTCCCCGCACTCATCGCAGCAGCGACTAACTAGTCAGTCAGTTATGGGGCCAATACCGAAGCCGACGCCGAAACACCACATCGAGTGCGTTGCCTGCGGCGAAGCCGTGCACGCCGAGAACATCCGCTACCACCGTACGACGCGGCGCCACGTCGACGCAGCGAAGCGCTCGGGTCTCTGGTGCGCGCTGTGCGCGAAGACGTTCGTCTCTGCGCCGGGCGCGCGGGAGCACCACGAGGCGCTGCACGCTCCGCCGCCGCCGGTGTCCGCGATGCCGCGGTCGCGGAGGGCCGCGGGTGCGGATCGGCAGAGGTGCGGCGTCTGCTTCGAGATGCTGGACGGGGGCGGGGACCGGACGGAGCACGACGCCTCGACCGTCCACACGGATGCGTGCAAAGCGCTCGGCCTCTGGTGCGCGACATGCAGATGCGCCACCGCTCCGACGGCGGAGCACAGCTGCCTCGACCGTCCCCTTCCGGCTCCCTCGTCAACACGCATCTGCGGCGACTGCGGAGAGGAGTTCCCGACGCGGAACCGGCGGAAGAAGCACAAGACGCGCGGCGAGTGCAGGGTGGCTAACCAGCCGCGGGAGTGCTTCTGCAGCATCTGCGCCGTCTTCGTCACCGCCGAGGACGTGCGCGCGCACAGAGGGGCCGAGGGACACGCTGCCGCGGCTCGCGAGAGGGGCCTGTGGTGTTCGCTGTGCGATGTCGGTTTTGTCAATGAGGCCGGGCTGGCGGATCACCGTCTGCGGAACGCGAGGCATCTGGATCTGGAGAACGCGGTGAGAAGGGGGCCGGCATCGGAGGGAGCTACGGGCCCACCAGGGTGTTGAGTGAGGATACCGTGCGGTCGTGGTCACGGGGGGGGGGCGATGGTCGTCTTTTGTCCGCGCGCATGAAGCGTCACTCGATCCGATTCTCCCGACGACGTCTGCCCCCTACGAGGTCTGGCGGGGGGCTGGCGTCCACTCCGAGTGACTGGCCGTGCGATGGTCCGCATTCGCACGGGAGCCAACCCTGCATCGGGTGCTCCCCGTCGCGTCCCCCGCCCCTCGCCCACACAGCCCCGCGAAGTTGCGACGATACCTACCTATTCTGCAGCCCGAATGTGAACGGGTTATCCCAAGCCCGATGCTTCTTATACTCTGGACCACACACGCACCTGGGTCCTTCCCTTGGGCCACTTCATCCCTTCTTTCCGCTCCTGCCACTCCGCTCGGTCGGCGAAGCAGACTCGCTGGCTCTTTCCTGCATGTACGAATAACTTCTTTCTCTCTCTCTCTCTCTCTCTCTTCTTCTCTCTCGGCGTTTGGCCCCCACCCGCACTGCACGTCCGCGTCTTCATCCCCTATCGTTTTCCGCGACGGCCACGTCCATCGGCGGATTATACGTGCGATCTGTGCTTTTTTTTTTCCAGCTCTGCCACGTCCGTCCGTCGGGGGCTTCAGGGACGTCGATCCCCGTCCCCGTTCGCGTGGCTGGCAATGCACGGTGCTGTAGGGTAGAGTATCTAGTGTACTCACCACATGTCAGCGGTAAGACGGATGGATGGACGGACACTATCAATGCGAACTCTCTACACGATACTACTTGCTGTGCTTGCTTAGTGCGATGATGCTGATGGTGGTGGCGGCATTGGAAGCGGAGGAGCTGAGGCTGGAGCGGAGGTTGGATGTGTAGATAGCACATCCATACACGGTGCGGGATGCGGGCATGCGGGCATGGAGTGAGATGGCTGTTTGCACGCTACCTTGCTCGTATCTGCCACCCTCCACTCCGCCTCACCCGACCGAGCTGCTGTCGCAGTGCAGAAAGTTTGCCCGGGTATGTAGCAGCTAGCTGTAGCTGTAGCTGTAGCTGTAGCTTTAGCTGCGAGTTGTAGTCCAGCTGTTAGTCGTAGGAGTATAGTATCAACCGCGGTTGGCGCAGCGAGACCGGTGGGCGGGTGGGTGGAGTTCCTCTAACTCTCTCTCTTTTTTTTCTTCTTTTTTTTCCTTCACAACCCACACACACACACACAAAAAAAAAAAAACTCGTCCCTACTAGGTACACTGCCACGCTGCCACACCACGTAGGAAAAGTTTAAAAACCCCTGGTTTATACATACGGCTCACGCTATATACGTACAGTATTTACGGACAAAACTGCCGCGTCGACGACCGCCCCATCTATCTATATACCGTTTACATAACATGTTCGCGACGCGCACGCTGTCAAGTCCTGCGCTTGCATGCATCGGCAATCGACGAGAGGGGACTTGGGGGGGGCGAGACGGAGTGAGATCGTGTGGAGGAGGAGGAGGAGAGACAGGACAGGGAGTTGGAGTTGGGTGGGGTGTGGAAGAGTCTGCGGGGCTGTGGGGGTTGTGCTTGCCGGCGGGCGTAGTACCGGTATGGGATGTACGTTGCAGTGGGGGGGGCAGAGCCGCATACACATATGTACCTACCTATGTACTTACTTAGTTATCGCCGTCACGATTTGTAAGTAAGTAGACATCTACGGCCACCGTGCAGCTACTAGCACGGCGCAGATACATATCAGACCGAGGCTCAATGGCGAGAGCAACATCCTCTGCTGTCCAAGAGGACAAAGAAGACCGAATGGGACAGTGCGAGAGACTGTGCCCGTCCACTCCAACGCACCGCCACCACGCATTCCGCTGGTCTTGTATGTAGCTGTTTTGCTGGCCTTCACAAATAGTCACTCGCCAGCACCGCCCGAAAATACTCATCGGAGAAGCGGATGGATGGCTGCTCTCTGTACTCTACCTAGGTTCCTCGGCATCCCGGTAAAAAAAGAGAAAAGCACTATATAGATAGTGTGGAAGATCAGGATTAAAAAAAAGGACTAACACCCCTCATCAAGCCGCTATGATTCTATACATCCCCTTACACCCCGTGTTTTCAAGCGTCCAAATTATTCCAAGGTATCTAACTATAAGCTGCTTTATACGACCAGCTCTCCTGGCGTCCTCTCCAGCAGGCCCTTCAGCCGGCACAGGAACTCGCGTGCGCGCTCTTCCTCGGCCAGCGGGACGGTAAGCGTGATCACGTTCTCGCCGCCGGCGACGATCCCCTGGGCCGGGGAAGCGACCTTGCGCGCAACCACTGCAGTTGTGGCTGTGGTTCCGACGCTGCCGCCAAGAAGCTCATCGAAGATATCCACGTCGCTCTTTCCCACCTCGAGGGCTGGCGACTTGTGGAGCGGCGCGAATGAGGGAGCGAAGTTCCCGGCGCTCGGCCATCGGGGCGCGTTGGGAAGGCCCAGGATGTCGTTGAACAGCTCGTCTGCGGACGGCGGGAGCTTCCGCGGCGGTAGCGCTGCGTTCGCTGCTGCGGTCGCCTTCGAGATGAACGCCGAGAGCGGGACGCGCGTGCCCAGCGTCCGCTGCATCTTCTCCTGCACGCGGGAGACCTCGGCGAGGGAGATGGAGAGGGAGATGGAGGCGTCTTTTGGAGGCGGCGGGGGGACAGCCGCGGCGGCTTTCTTGGGTGCAGGGGGACGCGCCGCAGGCTTGGCCTTGACGTTCGACAGATCCAGCTTCGCCATCTTGTTGATCCTCGCGGAGAGATCCGCAGGCGCGGACTTGTTGATCTTTCCGACGTGGGCGAGGATATCACCCTTGAGCAGGCGACCCTTCGGTCCCGTCCCGCGGATCTTCAGCCCCTCCTCCTTCGAGAGCCCATTGATCCTCAGCGCGTTCATCACACTCGGCGACGGATGGGTCGGGCGCTTCCTATGGAGGGACGATTCCGTAGTCGCCTCCGCCTCCGACGCAGCTTTCGCGGAGCTACCTTGGTTGTCGCGAACATCCTTCGCCGGCGCAGGTGAGATATCTTCCTTGACCTGCTCCATGTCCTTGTTCTTTGACGCACCCTCGTCCTTCGGCATCTCGAGGGTAGCCAGGTCGTCGCCCTGCTCGGCGAGCACAGCGATGCGGGTTCCGACAGCCACACCCTTTGTTCCCGCCGCGACCACGATCCTGGCCATCACTCCGTCATCCTGCGCCTCTACGTCCATCTGTGCCTTATCGGTTTCGATCTCGAGGAGGACATCACCGACTGAGAAGGAATCACCTAGGGAGTGTGCATCAGCGGAGTCGTTTAGTGGGGGGGGGTTGGACAGGATGTACCCTCGGCGACTTTCCACGTGGCAATTGCACCCTCCGTCATGGTCGGACTCATGGCGGGCATAGTCATTGCTTGGGCGGCGTTGTGGGCCGTTGCGATGCGGAATCCTTCCAAACAACCCGTCAGCAAGTTCCTTATCTCCTGATGAGAAGAGCGCGCACCCCTAGTAAGAGCCTGCCGCCGCAATAGCGACCCGATGGCGCGGAAAGAGAGACGCTGAATCATCTTTACGGGCAGTCTCCGGGTCCGAGGAGGCCGATGGAATGGATGGGTGGTGAACGCAGAAAGTTGGTAGATCCGAGAAGCTTTTTTTTTTCTTCTTCCTTTCCCGCAATCGTTGGGATTGAGGCTGTTGGGTGACGGAATCGCGCTAGCCGGGAGCTCGATGACGCACGGACCAGTTGTGTAACGTGTTCATGCTGCCGGAGCACAACTTATCACTCACTCCCGGGTTCTGGGTTTCCATTCATTATGTACTCCCACACTTCCATTCTTCGCCATAGGCGCGGGAGTGGGAGCGGAGGGGGCGGAGGGGGGGAGGGGGAGGGGGAAGGAGAGGGTATTGGAGGCCGAGCAGGTGGGGGCTGGGCTTGAGGAATGCTTACAGTTCTTCCTCTCCCTCCCTCTCTCTCCCGGCGGGATAGGAGTAAGGCGGGTTCTATTGCTCCTCCGTTGCTATTTCCTAGGTGTGCTCTGTATTTCTCGGGACAAGCCAGAACGGAGGGCAAAGGGTGAGCCACAACGAGCCGCAAGGTCAGTGGATGGGAACTGGACGGTGTGTACATATCGCCATGATCTAGATAGGTCGCACGCGATTGGTGAATCGACAAAAAAAAAAATCCATTCTCCACCGCTATTTACACACACTTCGCACTCCGGTCCGCCCTACCCAGCGGGGTGCTAGTATCTCGTCGTCGCCGTCTTGATTTTAAACAACCTATCGATGCCGCGTTTCTCCCAGACCCAACCGTCCTGATGGAGGGAGTACGCACCCACTCCCTTGACGTTGAGGGTTACAAACTCGTCGCCGGCGAGGAAGCTCCTGGCGGCATGAAAGATTTTGAACGGAGCCTCGACGGCGTTCCGTCCCAGATGCCAGACGCCGGGCGACGGTTGCGCCGGCGGTGCGAGCAGAACCAGCGGCTGCATCGCACGGGACAGCGTGATATCCTCCACTTTGTCGACCGCGATCTTGCGCTCGGGGAAGAAGGGCACGAGCGGGCGGCGGTGGAGGACGAACTTGACCGTGCCCGGGACTCCAGTCGGGACTGCGTAGATTTTCTGCAGCAACCTACACCCCCCGCCATCGCATCAGCCGCCCAACCTCCCCCTCCCCAATCGTCCCACCACCGCAAAGTAGGGATGGACGGAGAAACTCACATGACGGGCCTCCAGAAGAAGAACGCGGCGAAGGCTGCGGTGGTGCCGATACTGGCGTAGAAGGCGACGCGCATCCACCCGGGAATTGGCACGGGCGGGTGCGCGACCCGGCTCTGGTACGTGTCCCAGCACATGTATGCGAACACCCCCGCGATGGTGTAGGTGGTGGCCAGGGACTTGCCGGAGTGCTTGGCGTACAGCAGGGTCGGCCCCGAGGCCCGCGAGAGGAGCGTGATCAGTGACGGCGGCGGCGGCGGCAGTGTAGACTTCAGCTTCGGTGCGGATTTGGGCGCAGGCTTGGGCTTGGGTTTGGGTTTGGGTTTGGGTTTCGATTTCTTGAACGTCCTGATTCCGCCGAGAGTGTTCGAATGCCGTGGCTGTAGTGGCCGCTGCCGCACGAGGACCCGGATGGGGAGCATCGTCGTGTTCTTGGTGGGGTATGTGGATCTCGGCTTGTTCCAAGAACTGGATAATCCAGTACGTCTTCACGTGACCCAACCCCACAAACATCCTGTCACTCGTCATTTGGCTCCACGCATCCAATTGCTGGGTACCGCGGAAAGTATTCTTCCGCAAGCCATCAAACGCATCCTACGAAAAATATAGATCACGTGAACAGAAGAAACGAAGCAGCCGCCCCTTTCCCAACCCACCGTAAGAAAAAGAAGCTGGACTGGAGTTTCCTTCGCAAGCACAAGCAAACGAGCAGAACAAAGACAAAAACAAACCCCATGAAAAATGAGATCAGTAAAAAAAAACAATCGCAAAAGCAAATGGAAATCCCCCATACATGGAAAGGCTCAAGCATGTACATGGGCACATGATCGCATCGTGCCGTTTTGGGTTGGTTATTGAGAAAGAGGACAGGATAATGACAAGGAATGAAAAGTCACACGCGGGGGGGATCCCCCGAGGCCTGTGTGAGAGGGAAAGAGACAGGAAGAGATGATGGTGGAGAGAGTGAGAAGCTAAGAAAAATAAGAGGAACCCCGCAAACGAACACACGACATTGAGCCAACGAAAGGACCTAAGCAAAACGAAAAGACAAGGAAACGAATCGACGCCCAAAGCAAATGCCCTATAGTACGCCCCCTCCCCGCCCCGCACCCGCCTCCGCCAAACTAGATGAACGGTAGGTAAGCACTCACGCCACGTGATATCAAACAACCAACCACCACCAACAAACATCCGAAAAGGCCAGGGAGCCAGCATTCACCGGTTGTCATCGGTAAAGACCGCTACCTGTTTCGTGACGAGCCGCCGCCAAAGTCGGGTGGAGGCGGTTTCTTAACGACCTCTTTCCGTGGTTTGACTTGAAATTCTGCCTGCAGGAGGATGTGGCTAGAGGGAAATGGGTCAGCACCATAAAAGTGAAATGAGAACCATAAAACTTACTCGCTAGGGAAGTGGATATTTGGAAATCCCGGGACCGTGGCGAGGTACTTATCATCCACATCTCCAAGCAGGCCCGTCACGTTCAGCGAATTCGTGGTGTACCAGATGTAGTCGATGACTCCGGTGAAGCCAGGCGTGTAATTCGTGAACTTGAGCTCACCAACGTTCGAGTACGAGCTCTTGAGTGGGAACGGGTGAGAGATTCCATCCCGGGTCAGGTTTCCGTAGATCCTACCAGAAAGATCGTCGTGATCGTTTCCAATGGCTCCTCGAGACAAAAGCTCGTACACACCGCTCTCGGCGATGGAATTGAAGTCACCACAGATGATCAGCGGGATCTGGGTGTGTTCCGTGTACGGTGGAGGAGGTGGTATGCCGGATTCCAGTTCCCTATTGCCGAAATCCTGCCACTTCGATGCCAGACGATGAATCTCCTCCAGCAGCATGGCAACTTGCACGAGCTTCACGTCCTTGAACTGGGGGTCCCAGGTGATGTGAACATTGGCGACAATGAGCCTCGAACCGGTCTGCTTGTTAAGTAGGAAAGTGATGATGGCTATGTTGTCTTTCGGCATTACGCGATTGAAGATATCGGCAGTCCTCTTAAAGTCCTCGCGTTGGATTGCTGAAGAACTGAAGTCCAAAATATGTTTATCGAGCATGGTATATCTAGAGAAATAACCAGATCAGCACAGCACCCCAATCACTCTAGTCAGACGATCCATCCATCCAAGGTGAGTTACTTTGTGGTGTTATAGAAAGTTGCGCAACCATCTACCTTTCTCCTCTCGGACTCGGACATGGTCTTCGCACGACTCTTGGGCTGGTGAACACCGGCATACTCCTCATCCTTCAACCTATCCATGAAATACTCGTCGAAACTGTCCGCATCCACTTCTTGAAGGCAGATGATGTCGGCCTTTGCGGTGATCAATTGCTGCAGGATCAGGTCCCGACGGTATTCCCAATTGAGCGCCCAAGATGCAGCATAGCCGTACTGGTTCGCAGTCGCGTATTTGTCGCAGAGAATGTTGTAGCATACAACCTGGAACGAATCGATTTCGCCTTCGGGCTCAGCTAGGACAACCCAGTCACGTTCGACCGGAGGAAGAGGATAAGCTTCCTCTAAACAAGCTATTAGACCGAAGGTATCCGAGTGAGCCTTGTCGAGAGAGAAACTTACCTGGTGCATTGTCTCTCAGATTGACGATCAACGACCTGGTCCCTTCCTTTACGAGGATCGATTTGTACGATTCCTGGAGAGGGTTCCCTTCGACGCCGATGACCTCCAGGTGGTACAAGGAACCGAGTTCGTACGGAAGAGAAGTGAGCTTGTTGTCAAACACCAAGAGTTGGCGTAGGTTGGTCAGCATTCCGAGCTCCGCGGGCAATTCCGTCAGCTGGTTGCTGGAGGCGTCCAACAGCTGCAGCAGCTTGAGCTTCCCAAGGGCCGCCGGAAGCTTGGTGAGCTTATTGTGGCTGATGTACAGCTTGTCAAGGAAGGTATAGGCGAAGAGAGCGTTCGAGAGGGCATGGAGTCCCTGACCTCCCAGATCCAGAGCTTTCCAGTCCTGTCTTTCTATCTCCCCATTGCCGTTGCGTAGCTCTGCCACATCTGCCGGGGGCCCGTCCTTCCGGTTCTGCGAGACCGGGGGGTTGTATGAGTTCGGGTTGACACCTCCGGCAACCGTAACACTCGCCGAAGAATTCTTATTGAGTAGAGCGGCCTGCCGTGCGTGGTGGTGAGGTTCACTGGCACTTCGCGATGCGTTCAGCAGTGCATGCTGCTCTTGCCAATGCGGCGATGTATTCTGCATGTTGGCTGTACCCGCAGCGTGTTGGGGTGAGGGGTAGTTTCCATTGCCGAATCCACCGGAAAGGTTGTGTTGGTGGCCGCCGCCGAGTGGGTTGCTCGCTCCGTTCTGCACATGGCCCATACCTTGGTCTACCTGCTGGTGTTGTCCAAAGCCGGGCATGAACTTGGAAGAAAGGCTTTGCTGTGGCAGGTAGCCACGATGGGACTGGGGGTTCATCATTGTATGAGAGTGCCCCGGATTCTGCTGGAAGAAGTAAGCCCCAGGGGACTGTGGGGCAGGGGATCGTGAAGGCGATGGAGTCTGAGGTGGTGTTCCTCGCCGGAGGCGTTGTTGAGGTGAGAAAGTGGGATAGGGATGCTGAAAGTGGGCATAACCATCGGCCATTCGACTAACTACGAGGGACCCGGAAGGCTGTTGCTGAGTATGAACCCAGACAGAGCCTTATGCGCGAACGGTTTTTTTTTTTTTTTTTTTTTTTTTTTTTTATTACGTGGCGGAGGTGTAAGCGTCTCCAAGTGTATTTTGTAGTCGCCCTCTTCGTTTGCACATCAGAGAGGCACCCGTGATAGTACCTCTCTCTCTCTCTCTTGCTCTCGCGGTCTCCGTCTCCTGCTATATCTTCTCTTTCCGTTTCTCTATCCTCCTGGTCTCTCCGTCTGGCTGTCCTATTCTATTTTGCTCACCCGACGCAAACGATGGATGAGGTTTGGGGGCGGCGGACGGGAGGACGGTGGCAAGTGGGGCAGACCAGTGACGAGGAGTGGCCGGGCAACGCGGAGCAATAAGGCGGGGCGGAGCGAGCAACGGTGTGGTAGTGGTGGTAGCGCGAGCAGGATCCGTAGATGTTAACGCAAGGCTCAATTCGTGAGGACGTGGGTAAGATCGTGATCGTATGCGGGCGGGGTGTTGGAAGGGACGACAGGCTGAAAGAACGGAGGAGGTCTTTTGTTAGTAGGATGGATGGGTTGAGACGGTGAGAGATGGGATGGGGCGAGTGGGTGTTGGAAGTGACGTTGCGAGTGCGAGGGGGCAGGCACGAGAGGGAGGCTAGAGGTGGAGGGAGGGTTGTTGGGTTTGGTTTTGGAAGTGCGGCTTAGAGTCGTTTAGTACAAGAAAGGGCAGCTCTAGAGCAACAACCGCGGCAGCAATACATCAAGACAGCCAACGCGGGACGGTGCGAGGTGAGAGTAGGTCTACGAGAGTGTGGAGCATTTCCCCCCTCTTTCTTTCTTTCTTTCATTCATTCATTCTTTCTTTCATTCATTCTTTATTTCTTTCTCCCTTTCCCTCCCTTTCCCTCCCCTCCTTTCCCCGCCTTTCCCCGCGTGCGGTGAAAGAAGGGGCAATCGAGTACTGAAGAACTTGTGGCTGTCTGTATCGCAATGCGAGCGATCCAGTGCCGTACGAAGAAATGCGTCCAGGAAGGGAGGATGGAGGATGGAATGGTGCGGGACGGAGGAGAGAAGGAGAGAGGCGAGAAGACAGAGACCGTTGGTCGAGACACCAGACTTCACGTCCAGACATGGACACGTAGACAATACTTGCATGCAAACATTCCGAGATGGCCTGGTGGAGGACTCTGCTCTCTTCGGCGCGTAGCACGCGGAAGTTCAATAGATATATCGACTTGACGATGGTCGCCAGATGCCAACAGACAGCGCTAGCGGAGCACTTTGCTCTAGTTAGTATGTAGTTACCTTCGTACCTAGGTAGTTGCCTATGGTGTGTATATGCTTCATCCGAGGTAATCCTCCACTTGTCGCCCCGCCGACTGCTCTCGTAGAGAGCATATCGCCTTTCTCCTTGAGCTGCACGCCGTTCCGAAAACCCTCACGATCACGGGAATGCGATGTGGTTCGCAGTCAACCCTCTCCCCATCCATTCTCACCCTTCTCGCACTTTCCCACGCGACACGCTCTCCAGCCGCAATATCAATATCGACACGTACATATGTCCCATCCATCCATCTATCTGTATGTATCCCTTCCGCCCGGAATTGATTCGTCCATCGATCTGTCGCTCCATCTAAAGGCTAGCTCTAGAGTATATACTCCGAGCAACTCGCTTCCTCCGCTATCTAACGGCTGCCAAACCCTGGCGAGCAAACCCCCTTGTTCGAGATCTCTGCTCTTATCTTCACATCCTCTCCACCAATGCAATCCCACTTGCACCTCGGAGGTTTCGAACTGTCGCATTGGAGGGCAGGCTTAGGTGCAGTCGCGTGTGGACGTACGTGCGGGGAGAAGTTGCACGATGGGGTGAAGTGGCGCAGGCGCCGTGCTGCTGTGCCGCGGTGGAGAAGTGGCTACGTACTTAGGTATGTACTTCACTGCACGGGTATCCAACGTCTTCACGCTTACTTCGCTACAGTAGATATACTATGTAGATAGTATGTACTCGTGACTCCTTAGCCACGTTTTGTTCGGGCGTTTCGGTCCGGCTGGAACGGCAAAAAAAGCATCACGAGAGTACCTAACCTACTTCCTCCAAGCCACCATGCGCTGCTAACTGTGCCGAATCCAGTGCAAATCGCCGATGTCGAAACGACTCTGTCGCTTCAGCAGCGAGGTTCAACAATGAAAGGGCTCGGTTGAGATCCACCAAGGATCACCCAGACATGCCGAAGTCATTCGGGCCCGCGGCGGCCGTTCCTTCCGTTTCGGCGTGTTCGAGAGTTTGGACGATTCCGACATACATACTCCACATAGCTCGGGGATCACGTAAGCTAGCAGCAGTTCGTCCGAGCTTTTTCTCCGGGATCGCAGAGGCCGGCGCCCCAGGTCGGACAAGGCCGCGAGCTTCCTGTCACAAAGCAAGCATTTTGTTTCAAGTGCTCAACAGTAGATACTCCGCTGACCTCCAGGGTGCCCGCATCCGCATGTCCGTCCTTGAGTTCTCTATCTTTGTTTGTTTGTTTGTTTCTTCTTCTTCTTCTTCTTCTGCACTAGACATGCGGATTACCCAGCCGTAAATTAGAGCTTAGTCAATTTGACACCACTTTGATAGGTACTGTATGTATCTACTGATGTTTCTTTGGGCCCGTCCGTTCGCTGATCCCCTTGGAGTATATCTAGTAACTCCGCAGAGCTCTGATACGCGGATATATCACTCACCTAGACTCGTTTCGAGCGAGCACGCAGGAGAGGTATCTAGAATTTTCTTCTCGAGCATCCATCCTCACGTTTTCGCAGCAGCGTTATGGAACTGACAATGGAATACGAACATATGTGGTATGTGGTAATACCTCCACTTGATTTTCACAATTTCCTGTTCTCGCACGACTTCGTGCATCGCTCCACTATCTCCGTGCATCTCCGCGATGAGCCAGCCGGTACCCGAACCGCTCGTCAGGCAGATTCTGGGGGCATCGGCGAAACATCGACGGAGGGTGAAGGAGCGTGTGTGCCGCCCGGTTCCACGAAATGCAGCACATCGTACTTGGGATTTGTTTCGGCTTTTGAAAATCGCCGGGATGGGCCAACATGCTACACCTATGCTACATATGCTTCGGATTCGGACGGGACGGGACTGCCGGATCAGTTACGGGGCTTTGGACTACATAGCGGGGTACGGGTTTCGCTCCTGCGTTACTGGCTGCTGAGTTCAAACGTGGAGAACTTCGCTAGGTAGTCCTGCCGATTCCTGTGTCCTCTTCCGGGCGTGCTGTTACGTATTGCGTACGAAGCTCATCCAATCCGCTGCGCATATAGCCGTCTGCCAGCCGATCCTGTCTCTGATGGTCTCTCTAGCTCGCCGCTCGTGGTGTTGGGATATGCACAAATCCCGAAGGTTGGTGAGCTTTGGTTGAAAGCGACGGCTTGGCAGACAGATCCTTTGTCCCGTCCCTTTGGGGAGAGGAACCAACGAGAAAACACAAGTGCACGACGAATAAAGTTCAATGTGCGTTTCGTTCCGAATTCCGGGATATGTATGTGTCCATCTATATGTATTTATATACTATCGCACTTCGGTCTTCGGTCGGCTGGTGCAAGAAAAGCCACGGAAAAAAAACCCCTCAGGGAGAGTGCAGCTGTTACGGATCTCGACACGATCGCAGGGTGGTAACTGAATATTCTGGTCCCTATATATCCGCCGCGCAGGCCTGTGTTTCGTCTCGTCACATGCAACCAGAAGTGGCACACGTAGTGTAGATACATAGCGAAGCATATTCTGTCGGCGTTTTTATAGTGAGGGCCACGACCACCATAGCTGCCATCACCATCCCCGCCGGCAAGAGCTCCTTCGCATCTCTCCCGCCGATTCCTCAAACGTCTCGAAACCCCCGACGCTTACGCCCTTCCGTCCGCGACAGAACCAGACAAAAACAAATATTCCCGCAAAAAAGACCGTCCGCCGTCTGGGTCCGAAGAGCTGCTCAACCGCAGTCGGCACTCCACACTCCTCCTCACACTAGCAACCGACAACCGACAAGCACGCAAGCATACGCACATTCCTCTCCGAAATCCCGAGATCTCCGCCGCCGAAAGTCCGCCGACGTTGCTTTTTTTTCCGCTTTTTTTTTCTCGTTCTTTCCGTCCCAGGGAGTGACACCAAGGACCACGAGGCAGAGGAACTAGATACCGCCTAACGACGGAGCTACCAAATTGCTGGGACCTTCGCCTTGTCTGCTTTGGGGTTCCTGGCCCGCTGCCAGCAAGTCGGAAACAAGGTGAGACGATCCGCACTAGGAGCCCGTCGAGTAAGGCTTCATTTCATCGTCGGGCCTAGCAGACAGAAGCACAGCTTCATTTGCGGCATTGTTTCCTCCACGCTCACATACTTCCACGCACCCATGCCCAACACCCTCCCACCACAATGCGCGCCCAAATTTGCGCTGTTTTGCTTCTGTCCCTGGCCGGCTTCTGGCTCATTGCATTACATAGATACTCCTTCCCAGGCTCGCTCACCAGGGCCTCCTCCTACCTAAATATCATTTGCTCCCCGCCTCTCTCCGTGCTGTGTCCTCGCCCGGTGCTATTGCAACCGCCCCATCTCGTCTCCATCTGCTCTGATGCACAGCCGTTGACGTCTCGCCGGTCGAGATCCTTAGCTGTTTCATGCGTGTCGCTGGATCGTCTCTGCGATCAATCCGTCCGTCCGTCCGATCCGCTTCTCGATCTGCCTCCTCGTCCTCTCCCTCCGCCGCATCTCGATTTCCCGCTTTCACGTGCGCCCGACTACCCCCGCCGGCCGGCAGCACGCGACAGGCAACGCCGCAACTCTATCCCCCCGCCCGCCCTCCAAAGCTCGTAATCCTTCTCCATGGAAGCAGCATTCTTACTCAATTCAGATCCGATCATGAACCCCTTGCCTAACTCGCCTACCTTCCGTCCGCGGAAACGCATCTCCGCCCAGCCTAAATGTCCGTTCGTAACCCGCAATGGAAGGAAATACCACAACGATGACTCGATCCCGTACCCCCTCCCCTGCGACGTCAAGGAGATGAGCAGACAGGCGTTGTGGCATGAGCTCAGCCGCGAGCTCTACGGTGGGCATTGCTGCACCGACTTCAAGCGCGAGAAGATCCCCGATAGGGTACTGGATCTGGGATGCGGTAGTGGTATCTGGTGCGCTAGTATGGCGGATTACTTCGCGGCCTTGGGACGGCCCGACGTCGAGTTCACCGGCCTCGACCTCGAGCCGATATACATGGAGATGAGAGGCGTCAATTTCAAGTTCGTCAAGCATAACATCCTCACTACTCCGCTGCCGTTCGAGGATAATTCGTTCGATTTCATTTTCGTGAGGGATATGATGATGTCGCTATCGGAAAAGAATATGTATACCGGCATCATTGGCGAGGTGATGCGTCTGTTAAAACCGGGGGGCCGATTCGAGCTCCAGTGCAGTAGGTACCCACTCTCCGCCTCGGGCCCGTATCGATCATAGCACGCTAACTCCAGGGGAAAAAAAAGACGACTACGTCATCCGCACAATCCAGCGTACAAGCATTCCATACTCTCCGACGACAAGTGCCTACGACGTCACCGGCGCCGTTCAACTCAACCCCAACAGCGAAAACCCGTTTATCCAACAATGGAACGAGCGGATACAGAAGGCCCTCATGGCTCGCGACCTCCCCGCGGTACCGTGCACTCTTGCTGGCCCAAGCATAGTGATGGAAGACGGTGTGACTGCCATACAATTCAAACGGCTCGCTCTGCCACTGGACACCATCTGGTGGGAATCCCAACCCGTGGACTCGGCATCGGATACCTCCAGTTCTACCTGCTCGAAGCGACGAAGTACCGGCAGCAGCAGTGTCGAGTCTCTCGTGAACTCGTCGAAACAGGTCTTCCGGAAGCGAAGACGGAGCGGTGCCCAATCGCATCACTACAGTAAACGAAGATCTTCCGTATCCGTCGACAGCTGCGATCCGTCCCCACTGGCGGAAGAAGAACGTGCGGTACGTCAACTGGCAAAACTCGCGTTAGCACAACTCATCGAAGCCATGGAACCAATGCTGCGGGAAGCGAACGAGATCGATCTCGACGAGTGGGATGGATGGTATCGTGAGCTCATGTGGAACTGGTTCGACGGACATGGACTGCGCGGCGGAGAGTGCTTAGAGTTTGGAGCTTGGTGGGGGAGGAAGAGGGCATAACTACATAAATAGCCACTTCCACCGGTGGGAGGGATGCAGTGCTGGTTCATTCGACATTCCGTTCTGTCCTTTGATTTTATCTTGTTGTCTCTGCGGCGTCATCACGGGATGGGAAGGGGGTCCAGCTCTGGTTTTTTTCCATTATTACTTTTTTTTTTATTTTAACATGGGTGGGCGGCGGTGGGCGGCGGCGGGCGGAATGGGTGGTTTACTCGGGTTGAATATTGTCGTTTCGTTTTGATTGCAGTTGTGCCTGTCCTATACGTATCAAAAGCCATTCACGAGCGGGAGGATGGGAATGAGAATCGTGTACGGCGTTAAGCCCGCTTTTCACGATACTGAGTAGGCTGTAACAGCTATATATGTAGAAACATCCTGTATATCAAGATATGCAGGCAACGGTTGAGCTGCGGGCGCTTGTGTGGGAAGAGCCTGCCCCTGATCCTGGCCACCAGTGACGCAACACAATGCTACCCACATATGTAACAAACCACACGACCACCACCCGAGTCCAGGTTCTAGCAGGTTCCACCACTTCCGTCCCAAATACCCAAGGTCTACAATAACCACCAACAACATAGGAGGAATGCACCACTTTGCGCGAATACGATAGAAAAGATGGCAACCGACACACCCAACCTCCCGGACTTTAACACGAGCTTTATCAACGATGCTGGTAGGTACTGGTGCTCCGCATCTCTAGAGGGGGGGGGGGATAAAGCTGACATGGCAGACATCTCCGCGTTCGCACGTGCCATCTCCACGCCGGACACTGATGGCGACGACCACTTCATCAGCGCGCTTAACGACTGGCGGCCGGTGCACCAACGGGTGCGGCCGAAGACGGCACGGCACGCACGGCGTCGGCGACGGAGGCCGGGGAAGGACGAGACTCGTGAGGGGTTCGTCTATACGCTGCTGAAATGGCCGCTGCTCGTGGCGGTGGCGGCGTGGATGGCGGTCCTGGCGGGGCTGTACGTTATGACCAGGTTCTACATCGTCCAGTATGAGTACTGGATCACCTGGCGCGGAGAGCGGAACCGCCTTCGTGCGCGGCTGCGTGCGGCGAGGAGCTACAGCGAATGGTGCGAGGCCGCGGAGAAGCTAGATGAGTATCTCAACGTCGACGGCTGGAAGGAGGAGGATGCGTTCGCGTACTACGACTTCCAGACCGTCAGGAGGATCGTCAAGGATCTTAGGAGGTTGAGAGAGGCTGCGGAGGAGGAGGAACGCGAGGGGGACTACGTGCAAGAGCGTGAGGGAAAGACGCATGAGCTTAGGGAACTCGTGGAGATGTGCGTCAAGAATAATTTTGCCGGTATAGAGAGTGCTAGAATGTATAGCCAGAGCTATTATGGGACGAAGCAGCTGGTGCAGAATTTCGTGGACGAAGGTGGGAAGCCGTGCTCCGATGGTGACAGTGGCGTGAAGGATGGCTGGCTGACGGAAATGGGGAATAGTCGAGAAGGCGCTCAGGTTCTTGTGTGAGACGCCTGCGCTATCCGTCGACGAGAAGAGAGTGCTGTTCAAGCACCTCTCGAGCAACTACGGCAAGACGGCGCTGTGTCTATCCGGCGGCGCGTGTTTCTCATACTACCACTTTGGTGTGGTCAAGGCACATCTCGACGCCAACCTCCTTCCGAACATCATCACCGGTACCTCCGGCGGCGCGCTCGTTGCAGCCCTGGTATGCACCCGTACCGATGTCGAACTCCGCCAACTTCTTGTCCCCGAACTTGCAGACAAGATCACCGCCTGTCATGACGACACCTTGACCTGGATCCGCCGCTGGTGGAAGACGGGCGCCCGCTTCGATAGCATCGACTGGGCGTGTCACTGCTGCTGGTTTACCCGGGGCTCAATGACCTTCAAAGAAGCCTATCAACGTACCGGCCGCATCCTCAACATATCATGTGTCCCCTCAGACCCACACTCGCCTACGATCCTGCTAAACCACCTCACCGCACCGGACTGCTGCATCTTCTCTGCCGTCCTCGCCTCCGCCGCCGTCCCGGGTATCCTCAACCCTGTCGTCCTGATGACCAAAACCCGTGCCGGCACCATCGCCCCCTACAGCTTCGGCAACAAATGGAAAGACGGCAGTCTGCGAACGGACATTCCCATCCGCTCCCTGAACCTCCACTTCAACGTGAACTTCACCATAGTCTCCCAGGTGAATCCGCACGTCAATATCTTCTTCTTCTCCCCGCGCGGCGCCGTGGGAAGGCCCGTCACGCACCGTCGCGGCAAAGGCTGGCGCGGCGGATTTCTCGGTTCCGCGGTCGAACAATACCTCAAACTCGATATGGCGAAGTGGCTCAAGGTGCTCCGGCATCTGGAGCTTCTACCGCGCCCCATGAGCCAGGACTGGAGCTCCGTCTTCCTCCAGAAATTCGACGGCACCATCACCATCTGGCCTAAAACGTTGCTGAGCGACTTCTGGTTCATCCTCACGGACCCGACGAGGGATCGACTCGCTAGGATGCTCGAGACCGGCCAGAGGTGTACCTATTCCAAGCTGAAGTTCGTTGAGAACAGGCTCAAGATCGAGAGGATGGTACGTCTAACTAGCTACTTACCCAAATGCCCCCCCCCTTTTTGGGTGAAGTGGAGTGATGGATGGTTGATAAGATAACCGCGAGGGACTACAGGTCGAGCACGGACGGAGTCTAACACGTTCTCGTGGAGGTCTCGAAGAGGTTCTCAGCAATAACGATCTACCACAGCTCGCCCGAGAACAGGAAAACTCGCGAGAATGGGGCATTGAGGAACTCGAACTCGATTGGAGTAGTGAGAGCGTTAGTGATACAGGCAACGAAGGAGAGGTCGTAGCGAACGGCGAGCCGGTAGAAAGGTTTGAGGCACCAGAGGAGACCGTAGTAGATGCTTAGACTTTCTTTTCCATGTAGGACGGACGAACGCAAGTGAGTTGCAGGGACTGGAAAGTAGAATAGAGTAAACTGAGGGGCGACAAATTCCCGATCACAGGAGTTGTTCAGTCGGGTCTGGTTGCTCCAGGCTCTTGCAGGGAGGCAACTTGGCATGCTGACGATAGCGAAGGTTCGCGGATGATTGCACAAGTAGGAACACGTATAAATATTAGCCCGCACTCTCCAATTCGCGTCCGTGGAGGCAGACGAGAACTCGTCCGGAATGTGGGACAAGATAACGACGCGCGCGGAGAAGAGGGCTAACATGCGTTGTGCGTTAAAATAGCTACGCATCGCTGCAGACGAGAAATCGTCCCGGAATTATTTTATTTTATTTTTATTTATTTTTTACTTCACTCGCATGCGACCTCAGCGAGCCAAAGTCTTCTCCAAATCACGTTGCTCACAAAATGAAGAGAAAACCAAGACACAAACAGTTGTCTTCGCGGAAGGCCTAGGAGGCTATGTACATATTGGGCTCGGCGACCTCGTGAAACTGACTAACCTGCCGAAGTCAAGTTAGCCCTAATGCTGGGCGAGTTACGATGAAACTGTTGATATCTACCTCCTGGGCAAATCTTTCCAGCAGTGCAAAGGATTCCAGCCTCTAGTAGGTTTAGTCAGACAAATACCAAGTCTGAGGAAAGTCTTTGCTATCTGGCCAAAGATAGTTGAGGGTTTAACGATCCACTTTGTCGAGCGAGGTTTTGATGCAGACTCCTACGCATGAATTTTAATGGCTTCGATTGCCAGAGGTTTGTTTCCAGTTAGAGCTATAGCGTCACTGGGTGATTCTCCCTTGAAACTCAGACCAGAGCTCTGCTCCTGTCCGAACTTCCAAGGGTCCGACACCAGCAAGGGAGTTGACTCCTTCCTTCATACTGCATCGTCTTGCAGGGTGAGTTTTATGGCTTCCCATGCCCAACTCGTCCTGGAGCGCGGGTATGTATGTGTCCTCGAAAAGTGGGGCTCGCCTGCGGACAAGGATAAGCCACTAGCCCGTATTGCGTTAAACGCGGGTATGATATGCACGGCGGTGACTAGCCGCGCAATGTTGGGCGGCGGAAACAAACAATGGGGCAGTCGTCATTGCGCGAATTGTGCGGCCTTATTTTCCAACTGCGCGAGGGCGTCCTCCGTTTGTGTATATAGCTGATATGAATGCCCATACCTCCTCACTTATCCACTTCTCCACCTACGTACAACCATTCCTCCACAACCAACGACAATGTGACACGGATTTCGGCCTCACCCCAGATAGCCACGACCGAATACAGTGCCTATATTCACAGACAACGGCTGAAACCAGCTGGACGGAGCGCCCTCTACGTGGGTAAATTGCTCAAAAGAAACCAGTTCGTCTTTTATGAGTCATTCGAAGACCCTGAATCCGAGGTGGTGTTGAATCAGGCGGATTTCACCACTCGATCTCCCAGCAAGAGGACCGAGAACCTTTTGGGCGGCGCCAGCTTGTCCCTTCACACTACATATCCGACCGACAAACTGGTACAACGGCCACCAGTGTCGGTCAAACCGCGAAGTCGGCAGCCGAGTGCCGGCTCGAAGTCTCCACAGGCCGGCTTCAATGGAACCAGTTAGATCCGATCAGTTGTCGCTAGCAAGGAAAAGGGAGAGGCGGTGAAGGATGCCTTGCGGCAGCCCGTCCGTGAGCCGAGCCTTGGTTGGGACAAGGTTGATACCCGATGCGAACCCCTCCGGAGGATGCCATGTGGGCCAAAAGGTTTGCATTCCGAGACGCCAACTTCCGAGATATCAAAGCTCATGTTGAGTCAGTATTTTTGGCGCTAGGCCGATGGCTAAAAGTGTGAACCCCTTCAATCCATCTATGTATCCGTTCCGTAACTAACCATATTCCAGGACCTCTCCCTCCTAAGAAGCCAGTTAAGCCTACAGATATGTCTTAGGGTCTGCTTAAGCCGACACTCAGATGAAGGATCGCATGAGCCCTCAGACTCGAACGGGAACATCAGTACGTTCTCAATGCCAGTGCTATGGGAGACACTAACGGGTTCGACAGAACCCAAGAGGACAAAGCCATCGGTCGAAGCGAAGCCCGTCGTTACCAAGAAGCTGGTGGCCGGCAAAGAGGACGATACAGTTACTAGCGAGAAGCCAAGTAATGCCGCCGACGGTGTTGTGGCCTTTATTGCCCCGGAGGGGAAATTATGCTCTCGCTAAGCCACACGCTACACCATCCGCTTCTGGAAAGCGAGGGCTACTAGTTGTAGGAAATAGGAGAGGGGGTGTCGGCCGGGGGACGCAGGAAAGGTGTGTCATCTTTGCGATCGAAGAGTGGTGGTTGCGGATGGGGGCTAATACATAAGGGATGCTGATTGTGCGTGTAGATAGTTGAACCCGTCCCGACATTCATAGAATAGCCTACGGTACTTACCCTATGGTGTGGTTGGTGGAGTTACGTTCGTTGACTGCAGGTATTCCGTCTTCCCCGTCCAATCATAGCGTGGCACACGGATTCCACAATGATACTTCCTATCACTCCAATCTATATAGCGAATCCGCTGCGATTCTGACGAACCTACTGAAGGAACCGCTCACTATCGATCGAGACAAACGCCGGGGCAAGTGCAAGCTCTGTTCTCCACTTCCTTCTGGATATCTGGACAAGTGGAACCTCAGGCCAATTCGCCTTGACATGTGGATGGGAATATTCCGCAACCATAAGAATTTGGAAATTCAAGACGAATGGACGACAAAGGAATACCCCAATATCGAGTGGGAAAACTTCCAGGACGGGTCGTGGAACACCTGCCTCGACTAAAGAAAGTGATTTCTAAGGAAATTAAATCACACCTCAGGTTTGAGTTCGCCAAACAGTTCAAACAAACGAGAGGATTAGCGAGGACTCCGCTGCGATTGCATCATAAGTTGCCCTTCCTAGGGTATTATGGGCCTAGAGGTGGTGCAATTCTGTACGTTAGAACAATCTTTAAACAAGGCATTACTTTTCGTTGACAGGATGACACTGAATGGCCGCGCTCACTGATTTCCTGGGAGAAGCTGTCGGAAAAGCCGCTATTAAGGATCCCCTCATCGCGCGGAGCAGTGTTGGTGCTTTCATTCAGCACGTCCTCGTTCTGGAGCTTGCTGTGCAGCTCATTGTCGATTATATGGGTGTGTCCATCTCAACAGCAAAAGATCCTGGAAGATAGTCAGGGCACCAGCGAGAAACTCAATCCTGTGGCGCAGAACTCCGAAATCTACAATGATGGAGTGCAGTGGCGGGATATCAACGCTACATAAGTGCGCATGGAAAAAGACGAGTGCGAAGGGCTGGATTACTGATAAGATCTGTCTACGGACTCCCAGTGTTATTCCCTGTCGAAGAGCTTTCTTATCGTGGAAGGTTTTCTTAATATTGTTTTTTCTAATGGTGGATAAAAATTTTTTCCTGTGATTCGCGTTTGGCTATGGTTTCTCGACGAGTGGGTAATAAATGCAATTTCAGAGGACGGGTCAGGCCGTCTCGTTTGGGTCCGCGAGACTTTGTACTGTCAATCTGGCTTGGATTGAATGACGGCGAAAGTGTTGGCTTTGGGCTCGATCAGCTGCCTGGCATTGCAAAGAGGCTAAGGGAGCGCTGGCGATACCTCCATTGCTGGTTCTGCCATTCTTGTGATGTCTCCGTGTGACGGGCAGATATCTATAAGTTCGGTTCCAAAATCTAACTACTTTTCCAGGGATATCATTAGCTAGCAGCAGGGTGGCAAGCCTCAGGAGCACAGCTCCGTCGTCTTGGGGGGGGCGTGAGATTGGTCAGCTCAACTTTGTACTCGATACACGCGCAGCTTTATAAAGAAGGGGGAATGACAGTTAGCCTCACGCACTAGGTTTGTTGCAGTGGAATGGAAATCGTGAGCTCACACAGCTACGCATCCGCTATACAGACAAGCAGAACGATCGGCTCGGCGATGCTCATGAAGGCGGGGCAAAGAGTTGTTTCAGAAGATCAGAGGCCGGTTACCCTTGCGTGCGTTTGCAGATTTGTTGCAGTAGAGTAGAAATCCCGAAAGAAAAAAAAACGTAGGTATGTGCGCGGTTCGAAGGATAATTTGATATATCTAACTTAGCGTCCATCGCGCGTGGCTGGTCAAAGGATAGCACTAGTTACGATAGAAGGCGGTCCAGCGTTTGGGGAAGGCGGGAGAATATTATAACAGACTAGAATAAAACCTATGTACAATACGAGTGAGGGAATCAACGAGAATAATGTAAAAAGATTTGATTGTAAGGAGACAGTACATTCTTTTTAGATATGTGATAGATTGAAAACGGCCTCACTGGCGGAGCCAAACCATTAGCGCGTCTGGACTCCTAAAGACCTCGAGTAAGTAGAGACTTGGCATTGCAGAGCCTCTGGCCCCCTCCTTTTCGAGTCCGCTGTCAGGAGACCCTACATAGCAGCCTCGACTTTCATCCCCGCTCGCCATCCACCTCGTACACACCTCTACAACTATCTACGATGTCGATCGCCCGAAGCGTCCAGGGCGATACGTTCGACCTTGAGAACAGCGAGTTGGTCGCCTCTGCCCTAGCCACGGATGGAGTTGTGGTCATCCCTTCGTGCTCAAAGCTCCCCATCCGTCCCAACTCTATCAATATGTATCAATCGGTCCAAAACCCGGATCTGGACATAACAACCTTTGAGTTTATCAGGAGGGACGTTTATTTGGCCTATGTATGTCGTCCCAGCAGGCCCCTCCCACACTGAAATATCGTGCTGATCGGTTCAGGTTGTTGGGAAGGCGATCTTCGCTCTAAACGATTCCTATTACATCGGATCTGGGACAGTTACGATTCCCCTCGGTGAAGGCCTGCCCCGTGAGCTTAAGCAGAATCTAGCGTTCACGGCGACACTTTTCGGGGACGCGCAGTGGGATAGCCTCATCCCCTTTGGGGTTGATATCCAACCTGCCACCGGCAGCGCGTATAGACTCGACGTGAATGGCGGCGATATGTACGTGCGATCTTCCGCTCTACATTCCCTTGCTCACCACTCTCTCAGCATCATCTGCACGGACAAGGTCGAAAAAGCGAAACCCGTAGTACTATCTGGTGCGAGTGCGCAGGTCTTGCGGGAGAACTGGAATCCGCCGGCCTCAACCCTCTCGCACGCGCCACGATATCCAACAACATTCGTATATGAGACGAGGTACTGGCCGAACGAGGGTGAACTTATATCCAGGAGTATGATCGACGCATACATGGGGGAGAGCAACGGGGAATTGATTCTCGATGGGGAGAAGTTAATCTGGAAAAAGCAGAATTTCGAGAACCGCATGGCTGAATAGAATGTGATTTATTTTCCCATCATCCCGCCACTAACTAAACAAAAAACCCGACCCCAAAAGCAAAGAAACCCATCCCTCCATTATCCCGCTACCTCGTCACCTTTGCTGCTCGGATTAATTCCGATAAGCCGGACAGATCTATGTAATTATCGACCAGCGGTAACTCCGCAGAACGTATTGTTGAGGCCGTAGAATTAGACGGTAAAGCAGCTGCGAGAGGGGTTTGGATCATCGGCGAGGGTGTATGAACCGTCGGTAGTACGGGCGCCGTTGCAGGCAATGACGCCCGTGAAGTTGCCGGCTCAAAGCTATTGTATGCACCGAGAGGGGTTTGCATCGTCGGCGGGGGTGTAGCAACCGTCGGTAGTACTGGCGTCGTTGCAGGCAATGACGCCTGTGAGGTCGCCGGCTCAGAGCTACTGTATGCACCACCTGAAAGCGTCAGCGAAAATCTTCGATTAGAAAGGGTTAAGCCATACCGCAAACTTTAGCATGCTTGGTATATGAATCTCGTTTGGTGAATGTTTCTCCACAATCACAAGTTGTTGACCTTAATATTGCAGCTTGCGCCATGTGGCTAGGATCTTTCAACTTCTCGTATTCGAAGACATGGCGTCGCATGTGGTTGCTTCCGTAGTACGAACGGGTACATTCCGGCACCGGGCAATCAACCTTCTCCAATGGCACCACCAAACTCAGTTCCTTAAGGATAAGATCGAGCGCAGGAACTTTGATTAGTTCTGCGACCACGCGAAGCCCATCCTCGAGTAACCTCTGTCTCTCACAAAGGACCACATCATTGGTTCTCGGCCGGGCGCGAGGCATGTTCGACGTTGTCGGTGGTGCTCGTGTTGACGAAGTTGCCGTTGAGAGGGAAAAAGTGCGGGGCTGCCAGTGTTGATGTTGATTGAGAGGAGAATGGAATGCGATGAAACTGCAGTTGTTGTGTTGGGGGGGGAAGCATGGCATATGCATCTCGTACTACTACAGCTTAGATAATACACACTTTTTTGTTATTGTACATATATGTGTGTATCGGCTCCTCTTGCAATTCGTGTCCAAAGCTCAAGCAGCACCGTCTAGGCCCCCTCCTGTCCCTCCCCTCCCCATTCACTCACACCCCTCCCACCTCGCTTTCCTGTGCATCATTTCGGTGGGTCGTATGTACTGCCGCCCCAAATTCCGAGTTGCCCCACCCTTTAGAACCCCCGCCTCTAGACAACCATCACCCCGCTTCAAACCGATATTGCTCTTACGACACGAGCACGTCTGTTGTGAGAACCAACCTCCAAAGGATTGGCATCCCGGACCTGAGGCCCTCGGCGGGACAAGGGCACCGGATCATTAAACGCAACCAAGCGTTCCAACCAAACGAAAACTCACACGCACGGAACCCCGGCGTATCCGACATTCCCCGAGAACCTCGAAGCAGCAGGAAGCCACCGGAGAGAGAGAGGCAGAGTGTGGGAGAGAGAGAAACAGAGTGTGGGAGAGAGATCCAGCTCAAAGGCCTATGAGACCTCACAACAAGTTCACGCTCTGGAACGAATACCTAGAGCACTATGACCGACATAAGTAATTCAATACCAAGCACAAGAAGGCCTACTGTCGGCGCTGCATCTAGAAGGCAGTAGGAGGACCTGGATAGGTCGCGAGATGCGAGGACGGCGTTTGACGCAACGAACTTTGTCGAGGGCCGGGACGAGTGGAAACTCCGCCAAGGTATGTAAGCAAGGCATCATCTTTACCAGGTCAAGCGAAAGAGAGAGAGGAAAAAGCAAAGCAGGCCGGCAGTTATCCGATGGACAACGAACGGCTGATCAGTCGGCGGTTGGTACAATCTAGCGTTTGATAGGGTAGACGCGATATCCGGCCGAAGCTCGAACATGCAGAGGCACATCCAGACGCGTGACTACATTCCCGCTGCAGACCGGGTGCGCATCGTGGAGAACTTCGAAGTGTCGCAGACAGCCTCACGCTCTTCAAGGGAGCTTGAAGACCCGCAGGGCAGCGATGGCTACTCGAGGCATGGACACAGCCAGGGCGGGGGCGAGACTGGAACGACAATGTGGGCGCCGCACACTCACCACGGCGCGTCGCACCATTACTAGCACAGCGGTCATCATGCGGCCTCGTCCTTTTGGGGTCGGTCCAACGCAACTCCACAGTCCGACGACGACACCTCCACCTCGTCATTCCCTTCGCCGGATCTTGTGCGGCGAGAGTTGGCACGACTGGCTTCGCCGCCCTCGAGACCATCATCGAAACTTCAGATCCGGGATCTCCTGAACGAGGAATCGGAGCCACCGTCGTATCTGTTTAGTAGATAGCTCAGGTAGCGCGGTAGCTACTACGGAGAAAAGCAAATATCCACAGACTTCACCGAGCGCACTCCAGCGTTCCCAAGAACGCCCCAGCGCACATATCGGAACTAGCAACAGAGTGTGAGTTAGTAGGCGAACTCAATTACACCAAAAACGAGATTCAGGGCGTCCGGATGCATTTGGAGGGCAGATCCGGTCTTCGCAGCGGTGGACACTCGCCAGTGTCGCGGGAAGAGAGTGCGGCAACGATAGCATGGCTGTCGAAGAGGATGGAGGTCGGGAAAACGAAGATGCGGCGAAGAAAGAGAACCGGTGGGGTTTGTCTCTATCGACGGATGGACGGCCGTTGTGGGGTGTTGGAACCTGGGAATCTCGCACTGGTGCTGTATGTAGCGGGTCAATGGTGTAACTAATACGTGTATATGCGTGCTCTTTTGATCTGGGAGTCCGGGAGTTTTTTTGTGGTTTTTTTTTCCCCTTTTGTTCCTATTTCTTTTCTTGCACTTTCACGCGACTGTCCATTCAACGCCTCAATTCGACGACGACCTTCGCCACCTTTCCGTGAACACATCACGGTGGGCGGGACGGTTGATCCAGATGCATCCGTATTCCGTTATTCCTGGGGTAGACTATGCTCGTTAAGTAATATTTTCCAAGGGAGATCTGGGCAAGTCCACACATACAAATGAGTAAGTACCAATGTGCAGGTACTTACTCTTCCTCGTGCCCCACCCGTCGCCCACCCATTCAATATTTCGTCTTAAGCGCCAAGTGGGGCGGGGAATGCAAACACGGAGCATTGCGTTAAGCAGCTACGCATCCGTCCGACGACTATGCGGCCCGCGACGAATGCATAGGAAGCTAGTATGTGGGGCATCCGTCCAACCCTTCCGCATGCTTGTGCCTGCTAGCGTTGCCATTACCGCCCACACCAGACCCCCCTCTGAAATGCTCGGCAGAAATAAAATTATGGTCATATTATGTACGTGGCATTACGTTACGTCAGGGCCCTACTCGGGATGAGGGCTAGGTTGGGATGCTCTGATGTTAGTGGCTTCGACCTAACCGCCAGACGCGGAGAGCGCAGTAGGCGATACATAAAGTCATCGAGGTTTCCTATTCTAGGGCCAATCTTCCAACACACTCTCCCCTCCAAATCGGCTCTGCAGGTTACCCAGATGTGCACAGTTGGATTCTCTTCTTGTAACAGGAGCCGAAAGTCATTCGAACCCACCATGACCTTGTCCCGAACACCTTCCAGTCACGAAAACTCACTGCCGCCTCTCAACCAGGTAGCATACCCGCTTTCCCGGTAACACCGCAGTACCGAGACGGGCCGACGACCCGCGAGGTGGGCAACCCTCGAGACTCGAGATTTCTTTGTCACTCGTACTTCGCGGCCTTCCGTTTCATGTGCGAGTCGGGCCGCCGGTCGAGGCTGAACGCGGGGGGGATCGCCGACAGTGATCTGGGGCGACAATTGTCGCGAGGCTGGGCTGTTGAGACACGTCCTTGCATTCGGATCCAGCATCTGCGTGTCGCTTGCGAACTCCGCGGGTGAGATCCTGTTTTCCACCTTCGCCTCCTGGCTGATGATGTAGTTCAGCGCCCGTCTGGGCTTCCCGTTCGCTGCTCTCGGACGCCCAATTGACGCCCTCGATCACCGGGAGTTGCCCGCCGCGGGCTTCGATCAGCCGCTTGAAGATGATGACGGCTGCCCCCCGAGCGTTAGGTTCTCGCTCAGGGGGACTTCGGCAACTCTATGACGCGCTCCCGTCAGCTGGCTGCACATAGCCGAGACTACGAACACATCCAGTGGGCAACATACTCGGAGATATGGGCCTGGGAAGCCATAAAACTCACCCTGCAGTAATGTACGAAAGGATTGAGAAGCAAGCCTGGTCTAAAGGAACTCGCCACAACTGAGATGGCTGAGAGAAACCCGGAGGACTAGGGGCCCCTTTGAAGTCTGGAAGAAAATTGCTGACAATTGAAGTCGTTAAAATCCATGCGTAGGGATCTGCATCAAAACTCCACTCGATGAAGAGGACCGTTAAACCCTCAACCACCTATCTTTGGTCAGGTAGCAAAAACTTCCCTCAGACTTGGTATTCGTCTGAACAAACCTACCAGAGGCTGGCACCCTTTGCGCTGCTGGAGAGTTTTGCCCAGCAAGTACCTTCAATGGGTTCCTTGGGTCTGGAAGTTTCATCGTAGCGTTAGGGCTAGCTTGACTTCGGCAATTTAGTCAGTTTCGCGAGGTCGCTGAGTCCAACCTATTACCTAGCTTATTGCAAGCTTCGAGATTAAGACTCTGACTCGGCATGATCTTACTAAGGTCGAATGCGAGTATTGAAGTAAAAATCAAAAAAAAAACAGGAGATATCGATCGGTGCAGGTGCATGAGCGTCGCCAGAGACGCATCTGGCGCACGCCTCCTAACGCCAGCCGAGACTGAACGTGGAGTGGTTCACTCCCCACCACGGATGAAATGAGACATACCTTTGCCTTCCTCAGCCGACACCAGTCGCAAGCCCGAGGGGTCCTACGGTGTGCCTTTTTGGAATTGTGGTTGCTGTCGTCCATGGTGATCTTGGGGCCAATCGGAACCCAGCTTCACGACAATTGCAGGGGTCAACGAGAGCGTTCCGAACGGACCTCAGTAAATGTGCTAACACCGTGAACCGGTGGCACACGATGAACGCGCGGGAGGGGGATATCGAATGGAGTTCGAGAATGAACCGAAAAAAAGAAGGATCAGATGAATGGAGGGGGGATTTGTATATTTCAATGAAATTCCAGACCCTCTGGGTTGGGCTGGAACCGAACTGGGCTGCTGCTCGCGAGGCCCAGCGTGCTGTGGTACATAGGTAGATATCTGTATAGATACCGAGGAACACTTTCCGCCACAAGGTCATGCGCGACTGACTGGATATTTTCAAGCAAACGATTTTGGGGCGCCACATTCCCCATTCCAGGCCACAATACTTGGCTCCATTCCACAGCCTATGTGGCGTTACACGGACGCATACGTGTATAGGGGCCAAGTACATCTGTTCATAATCTGCAAGACACTAAATCGCTGCGGCGGCGGACGCACTTGCGAGTCCAGAGAAATACCAGGCGACGGCCCACCGAGCCTCTCGTGGGTACCAAAGACCCTCCTGGAGCCTAGCAAACCAACGAAGCAACCTGCAGCAAGCGAAGAATCGGAAGGAAATGAGAACGTGGTATAGAAATACTGCAAGCGGACCCAGTAGGATCGCCGGCGGTGTGAGTGGTGAGGCTATGAACGTATGTGTGAAGTGCTGCATTGGCGATGGCTGGAAGAATACCTAACGAGGCGAATCGCGGAAACGGTCTGAAACAAGGCGAAGAACTTTCGGCGATCAAGGACTTCGATTGGGAGTCAAAGACGGCGCTTCGGCCCAGATTTTTACTGGCTCTTCGGACAATGACGACGACAGGCCAAGTGAGTTCGACGATGACTATCAACCAGGAAACAACTAAAATCGCAATGGAGCCAGCCATGGTGCGCAGTTTTCCTGATCTTTAGAGTGAGGGACAGATAATCTTATATACAGGACCTATTTACGTTACTGGAAGGTTTTCGAAAGACAAATGTGAGCATGGGGTTCCGGTGTGTGGGTACAATGCTTTCGCAACGACGGGGGAGTGTTTTGGCCCCCAAGCCCAGACAATTGTAACCACTTCAGCAACCCCGCCCCTGAATCAAAAGATCAAGTCTGGTCAGGTGGGAGGTAATGGAGGTTCTTCTGTTTTCCTGTAAATTTACAAGCAGTGCTAAAGGGTTTCCGACCGTGTTCTCAGCTTTTTCCGCCTATTTTTGAACAAAATCCCCAATTTCTCCCTCTACAGTAACGAAACTTTAAGCTCCAGAAGAAATCAGCCGACGAGGGATGAACATGGTTGCTCGAGCACAGGGTCAACGTTGGCAAACCATATGTAGCCGGCGCCCGGTGGAAGTAACGGTAAAATCGTCCGGTGGGGTTATGCGCATTTAAGTCCCAACCCGCCCAAACCGAGTCTAGCTTATGTAGTCAGTAAAGTTCGATCGCGTTAAGATACGCAAAAGAGGCGACAGAAGGCTATAGATCAAATGGGAGGGCCTTCGGTGGTATTGCAGCAAGGGCAGGAGTCTCAGCAGCCTGTGGCTGCGACAACAAGGCCAACTGGGTCTTTCAATGTTCCCGAGTGATCGTTCGTGACTCGGCGTTTTTCCGAGTGAATCTTGGTCGTAGTCGCTGTTATTTGAATAAGAAACTGAGAAAAAGCCAGAAAAAACAAAGGAACAAATGACAAAAAGGAAACAAAAGAAGCTAAGGAAGAAATCCCTGGCTGAGTGACGGCACTGATTCCGCTGGAAAGGCACCCCCGCTCTGCGCTTGCTTATGCCATGGCATCCTCCGTACCCTCGCTTCAAGTGATTGTAGCTTTCGAACACATCGTCTAAACCCTGGTTGCGTTGCAGTGCGGCTACTGGTGTTGGAAATCCGCTAGTCGGTATTGGCGTAGACGATACACTCGTCAGATTGATCTCGATTTATCTTGCAAGTCGTTGACCTGAAACTCCACGTGCTCTAGAAATACCCCATTCCTGCCAGTAACCGGTTTCCGTAGGACCACAACATCTCGACATCCCAAAGCGAAGCCGGCCGAGATTGCGAGAGCGTGGTTGAGAAACTGGGCTTGTTGGGTGCCGGCGCAACAACAACGCAGATGGCCACCGCATTCGTATCGTCCCTGACGATAGGTTGGAGGACCATCTAATTCAAAGTAGAACTGTTTTGCAATGAACGACTTGGATATTCCCAGCTCGACCGCCGTATTCCTTACACCATTTTCTTGCGCGGAATTCCGTTCGTGCATCTTCTCGATATCGTCTATGCCTGGTAGCTTTCCCTGGGGAGGCGGGTTCTTTCGATCCTTAAGGTGATTCATCAGCTCCTTCCAAGCATGTGGCCATTCATTGTGGCCATGAATGAATTAACAAGGCGGACCAAACGGGGTGCCGATTCGTTCGGGCGGCTGACAGTCGACTCCCCAGTGCCGGCGGGTGGGGCCGTGTCGGCGGTAGCGGGCGGCTTCTCCCGAACCCGGTCGGCTTCCCGTTGGGCGACATTGACTGGATTGTTGTATCGAAGGTCTCCGTCTTGAAGGTGTGGTGGATTCTTATGCTTCCCATACACGTATGCCTCCATTGCCGTCGCATGGCTGCACGTATATCCTGCGAGAATTCCAGTGAAAGAAGGTTCCCGTCGGTGATCTTACGTACCGGAAGTAGCCGAACAACTCCCTCCCCGGTGTAGTTGGCGAAAATACATGGCCCCCGGTTGGCTAAAGGCCTTTCCCGCCAAATTTGTAAACTCGTTCAAACACCGTTCAACGGGCCAATCATTCAAGAAGAGACCAAATACGATGAGCCCACCTTCTATCGAAATTGCCTTGGGCAGGTCCCGAGATACCGGTGGGGGTTTTGAAGGTCTCCTCAGCATTGCGGAGGGCATTGAGAGGGGGAACACCCCGAATGCCGCCTCCGTCAACACTGAGAATCCGGATTCCGGCGGTCGGAGGCTTCAAATGAACCACAGCCCCATATTCATCTCTGCACAATGGACACTCTTGGGCTCAGAAAACGTAGGTTTTGGGACTGATCCTTCGGCCAAAGTATCTGAACACACTACCCACAAAGCCTGTGGCCGCACGGAAGCCCCCTCTCAGACAAATGTTGCTACATACTTGTCCCACAAGCGCCGGATATAGCAACCCAATCTCATAGAGTTCTCAAAAAGGAGCGTAGCATGCGTATTGCTATCCTCCGCCTCTTTCCAAGCAATCTCCCAGTCAAACCCTGGCTCCATCATGGTGATTGCAAATTTGTGTAAGACGCACTGCGGTGGCTTCGCGATGTGAGAGCTGGGTCAGAGGGAGTGGTCTAGACGGAAGTGTGGGCTCTCTGCGTGGAGACTTGGAAGGTTGAGTCTGAAAGTGGGATCTCGACTGAAAGTGTGCCTACGTGGCGGAAAATGAGATCGTGGTGTTGCCGCCTTTAAGAGTCAGTGCAAATTCATCATCACAGTACCTCGCTAAAATAATAATAAAATAAAACCAGCTCCCATTTTCCGACCCAAGCATCCGAAAAGAGGGTTCATTTTGTCGCGACATCGTTAAGAGTAATATTGATGTCCCCCCCCACCCCCCACAAAAAAAAAGAACCCCTCCCTCTACCCAAGAAAATGGGAATGGAAAGGTACAAATACAATACAAAAAAAATCATCTTCTCGATCAAGTGGTAGCCCGCGAAGCAAAATCCAAAGAACAGATGGAAAGATGGAAAAGAAGGTAGCTACACGACTAGACCGCCCATACTGGGAATAGAACGCAAGAAAAAAAGAAAAAAATCCTACAGAGTGAAAAAAATCAAAAGTAACGATTATTGGTCGATGTATCGTTGCAAATCCAACCTGAAATGGTGGTCAGGAAGCTGTACGGAAACGCGGAAGGAGGTCTAAGTGGGAGGGACTCACGTCAAGCTCTTGGAACTGCACTCCACCTGATCTCTGTAGATACCGACTAGGGCATCACTCTGCTGGAACAGCCCCGCCTTGAGGGAAATGACGATGAACTGGAACCCGGGGCCGGAGTGGGTGCGGATGTAATTCGATATCTTCTGGACATTGGCGTTGTCGAGGGCGGCATCGACCTCGTCGAGGACAAAGAACGGGGAAGGCTGGTACGAGTGCACGGCGAAGAGGAGTGCCAACGCGGCCATGGTCTTTTCTCCACCGGAGAGGTGCTCCATGTCGCGGAAGCGCTTGGCGGGGGGCATGGCATGGTACTTGATCCCACCGTTGACGGGCTCGTTTGTGTCTTCGAGGTCGAGGTAGGCGGTTCCACCGTGTGGGAAGGCTGCGGATTTGGTGAGGTCTTTGTATACCGTGCTGATCTCTCCCGAGATGTGTGCGAAAGCTTTATTGAAAAGCTCAAAGCGCTTATCGCGCACCGCGATGAATTTGTCTTTTGCGGCCTTGGCAGCTTTCCGCGAGTCCTCAAATTCCTTTTCGGTGTCGTGTAGACGTGATTCGACGCCTTCAAGACGTTCGATGGCTTTCATGTTTGGTGCCATGCGGTCCAGTTCACCGGTGAGGATCTTGATCTTATCTAGCAGGTCATCTTCGATCTTTTCATCCCCTTCTTTCCGTAGGTCTGTTGGTAGAGGCTCGAAGTCTATTTCAATGGAGTAGTCTTGTGTGGCGATATCATTAACGACATTAGACTCTTCATCCTCGTCGACATCCATAGCATCTGGGTCTTGTTGCTGAAATGTGTCGTCGATGGGCAAGTCATCGATGGGCGCGGAGTCTTCGGTGAGCGGCAGCTCGATCTCCTCGAGCTTACACCGTCGCAGGACTGCGTATCGTCCAGCTGCGTGTCGCTCAATTTCAGATTCCAGTGTGGCGACCTGTTTGTTGGTTTCCTCGACATCTGCAAAGCGTTTCTGAACCTCCCGTTGCAACTCCGTTACCTTCTTTGCGCGCTCCTCCAACCCTTCCCGTTTACGGTTCAGGGCCTCCTGCATACCCTCGAGCTCGGCCTCGATGGCATCCATCTGCTCCTGTATGGTCTCTTGCAGCGCTTCTTGTTCTGCGATCAATGCCTCATCCCTCTGCTCCAGGGTTTTCAGATTTTCTATCCGTTCCCTAGTCTGCTTCAATCGACCAGACTCGAATACCAGCTGAGACTCAATCTTGCTGATCTGCGTTCTGAACTCGAGTCTCCGTTGCTGTGCCTCTTGCTGCAAACTTCCCTGCTGCATTTCGTACACTCTGATATTCTCGAAGCCAAGTCGTTTGCAGAAGGCAGCAAAGATCTTGTCCTCCGCTTCGGACACCACCTGCTGGAGTTCCTCAAGCTGGGCCTTGAGTTCATCGAGAGATTTGGTGGCTTCGGTAAGCTTTGGCTCTAGCTTCTGGAGCTCCTTCCGATGGTGTACCGCCTCCTTCTGCTTACCGGCGAAGGTTCTTTCGAGATGAGACAGCTCCTCGCGATGGAACGACAGGCTTTGCTTGAGACCGGTGATCTCACCCTGAAGGGCTTCCTCCTGTGGAGCGCGACGGTCGTTGGGCAGGGCTTTGATCTGTGCCATAAGGTTGTCACGGAGTCGCGCCAGTCCCTCGATGGCTTGGTCTTCCCACCTTCGACCAGCTCCGCTACCGACCCTTCCTCCTGTCATCAAACCGCCCTTGTGGATGATTGTCCCATCCAGAGTTACCGCCTTGACTTCTATGCCCATGTCGTAACAGATGTATTTGGCCACCTTGAGGTCATCACAGACCACAGCGTTGCCGCAAGCATAAAGCATCGCTCGCTCGACCGAGTTGTCGAAGTCAATGGTGTCGATTGCCATCCTCATCCCCCTATGCATACTTTTCAGATTGGAATTCAACGCCTTTACCTGGATAGTCTCTAAAGGAATGAAGGTGGCCTGTCCAGCACGTTGGTCTCGAAGGTATTCGATGCAGTCCTTGGCCGTTTTCTCACTGTCAACCACAACAGCATCAAAGTGTCGACCGAGCACCGTCGAAACAGCATCGCTGTACTTCTTCATCTTCGGCTTGCAGAGTTCCGCCACACGCCCTTTGACACCGGGGAATATGCGCTTGAGCGCGGCAATGGTTTCCTTGACTTTGACTTCGCGCTCGGTTTGCCGTCGTCCATCATCGGCCTCGATAAACTTGTTGAGACAATCCTTGAGCTTCTCGTCTAGCTCCTTGTGTCTCTGCAGGTTTCTGATCCTCTCCGACGCTAAAGCCGAATGCTCCGTCTCCTTCGTGTTGATGTCCTGAGCGAGCTGGGAAATCATGGACTTCGTCTCCTGCCGTCGCTCTTCGAGGTCCTGGACTTCGCTCTCGAGCTTGGAGAGCTGCCACTTGGCCTGCTCGACCTTGGAGACAAGCGAGTTCACTGTTTCAGAATCGGCTTTCTGTTCGCGAGTGAAATTGTCGATCTTGATTTGCTCTTCGGCAATTTTGGTATTAACCTGCTCCTTGAGCTTGTTGTACTCGGCCAGGTCGACATCTGAGAGCGCAATTCCGGTGTCCTCGGCGGCCTTCTGCTGTTCCTTCTCGAACTTTGCTTGCGCCTTCTTCACCACAACCAGATCGGTCTCCAGGCTTTGAACGGTGGCTTTCTGATTCTCCAAATCCCTCGTGATCTCCCGTATACGAGTCTGGTATTTTTTCAAGTGTCCAGTCGAAATGTTGATCTTTTCGACAACAGGAACCAAGCTCGTCTCCTTCTCTTCCCTCTCCTTCTCCTTCTTCTTGATAGCCCGCTCCTGCTTACTAACGCTCTTCGTCGCCCTCGCCTGCTCCTGTTGCGCCTCCTCCAGTTGCTGCGCATACTTCTCGTGCGCTCGTCGGAACTCTTTCAATTCATTTTGGTGCTCCTCAATCGCGGCCTTATTCTTTTCCATCTTCACCTGAAAGTGGTACAGTTTCCAAAGGATGTGAGTAACAATCGCCTCATCACGCTCGCCCACCTTCGCCTGATACTGTTCTGCCTCACGTTTCTGTTCCTGGTATTGTTTAATCTCCGCATTGATGCCCCTCCTCCGATTGAGATTAAAGCTTGACTGATCAGCTGCCTTCTCCTGTTCAATCTGCAGCCGCTCAAATTCTGCCTTGTACTCGAGACTCCCCGAAATCTGCTCGATGAGCCTCGTAAGATCTGTGGGGCTTTGACTAGCAATCGCCTCGACGTCACCCTGAAACACGAGGAAGTTTCTCGCCTTGATAAGGATATTCTGTTCCTCCAGCGCAGCATTGTAATCCGCGGCGGTGACCTGCCGGTCGTTGATTCGGTATTCACTGCCGCCCGCAGCGGTAATGCTGCGTTTCCACTTATGCTCCGCTTCCTCATCGTCGACGTACACGGCCATTACCCACGCAATCTTGGGGTCGTCGCGTTGTGTGCTTTCGTCGCCGCCTGCCGTACCGCCGTTGCGCAACTTCCGGCCACGATAGATCAGTTCTCGGAGGTGCGCGGAGCGGAGGTGTGAAGATTTTATGCCGAGGACGAAGGAGATCGCGTCCATGCTATCGTATCACATCCTCCCAGTCAGCGCCCGACGCGCACCGTGAAAACAGCTATCGGAGCAAAGGTACCTGTTCGATTTTCCGGATCCATTGGGTCCGATTATCGACGTAAAGTACGAGTCGCCGAGGTGTATCGTTTGGTGACCTTTATAAGACTTGAAGTCTATATTGTTTCCTCTACATTAGCACCCCCTCGTCATTCGGTACCCGCGACAGTTGAGAAGAGCTCACTGAACAATTCCAACCTCTCGAGCTTCCTATCCAACACAAACAACGTTGTCAGCCACCAGCTTTTTCTTGCGCGCGCAACATGTTCGTGACTGCTCACCCCATCTTGTAAAAAAATCGAGTATTTTCTCCGTATTCGTCGGGTTCTATTCGCGCGGGGGGGCGTGGGTGGGAATGAGTAACGAGCGGGCGAAGTAGAAACGCGTGCAGAAGAGGGATTTGTTGCAAGAACACGCGTGTGTAAGTGCCCAACGATTGTAACTGTAACGGGTCCTCCGGGTAAGTGCTGGAAATGGGAACCCGCTGAATGCGTGCCGTCACTTGTTATTGACAAACCCCCCTACTACCACCACCACCACCATTACCCACAACTTTCGCTACTGCTACACGCACGCACGCACACCATGCCCCCGCCGCTCCCCACCGCCGCAGAGGCGATAGCAGACCTAACCTCGATTGACGCTGACATTTCACTAATGCTCAGCACGGCGAGCTCCGCAATCCGATGTCTCACAACCCCGCCTGACCCCATCGACCCCGCCGACCCCGAGCCCTCTTCCTCCTCGACCGCGCTCGGTCCGCAGGAAGTGTTCACGCTTCACGCCGACAAATACCACCAGCTCCTAAGTAGCATCACGGTGCGTCTTAGGCGACAGATCATGCAGTTACAGGCCGCCGAGATCCCGGTGGCACAGGGGCAGATCGACGTTGGCATGCTGAATGCACGCAACGATGTTGTTGGCAGAGAGATGGAGGGGGAGGTTTGGAGGGGGGCGAGGGGATTCCTAGAGGTGGTTGGAGAGGTCAAGGACGGTGGGGTGGGGGAACCGATGGAGGGCGTGGCGTAGGCCCGCAGTGATTGCGATGACTATGGGCGGTTACCACGGTGCGATGGCGTTTACGGTTCTTTCTACGGCATTAATTCTGGAGTTTTTGTTTCGTTTCTACGGCTGCCAGCTGCGCGGATGCGTTACACATGGACCTGACGTCAGGCATGCATATCACCTCTTAATGGCCGCATATCATCACCCATAGTTCCCGTTTAGTATACTTCGACAATGAAGAGAAAGAAGAGCACATTATTAAACAAGTAAAAAGGGGGAAAACACAAACTCCGGATATCCTACGTTGACCCAATGACGCAAAAAAGCAAGAGGCAAGTGTGGCGATTCAAATTCAGACGGTAGACACACAGACTAGCCTTCTGCTATTGATCTGTACACCTGCAATCAAAACCGAAACAGAGCTCTAAACACCACCTCTCACTCCTTCTATTTCTCTCCGCACTCTCCCATTAAGACCCTGTCGCGCCTCTGTACACCGTACCATTGCATCCATCCCCTCGCAATACAATTACTTCCGCTTTTTATCATCGACTGAAGCAACATACTCGCGGAAATTATCGTCGCCCTCGACTTCGTGCACGATGTTCTCCATTTCCTTGACCTGCTTCTGCCACTCCTTACTGTTCATCTTCGTCTCGCGGTAAAACAGTTCCATGTTGGGCTTGCGGTACGAGCCGCCGAGGCGGTCCCACAGCGTCGTGAACTGGCCATAGTTGTAGTTGAAGTAAAGGTGGTGCATGGTGTGGCAGGCGGCGCCGTTAATAATGGGGGAGTTCGCGACATATTCACCGTCATCTGTGGTTTGTTAGTTTGATTACCGAATAAGATGAAGGGTGGTGGGAGGGGAGGGTACGGATCATCACGGTCCAGATGTTGATGAAGGTGAACAGGACCAGGTAGCTGAACTTGTGGAGTGGGAAGATGAACGGGAAAACGTGGTAAGGCACGCTCTGCGCGAAGCCATCGAAAGGGTGGAAAGCGTGCGAGGCATAAGGCGTGGGCATGATCCACTTGTGGTGCGGCTTGTGAAGGCGCTTGTAGATGGCCGGATGGTGGAGCCCACGGTGGATCCAGTAGATTCCGCAGTCGGTGAACATCAGGAATAGCGGGAATTGCGCGATCAAGTACCATAGGCCCTGTTTCTCGGTGTCCATGTAAAGCTTGGAGTAGCCCTTGACTTCGGCGTAGAATAGTGGCGCGGTGAAGATGGCCATCACCGGCATCGACACCATTGACTGCGCAATTTCCTGCCGAATCTGGTTCTTTAGGAATTTTGGGTGCTTGAAGGTGTCCTTGTCGAAGATGAAGACGTAGGAGAAACTCGCGAAGGTGAAGTAGATGACATATCCGAAGAGCCTGTGGACCAGCTATCAGCGCGCAGTTTCGATTTGACTCCATGCGGGGCAGAAAGACGCGTACCATGTGATCAGAAAGAGCGAGAGCAATAACCGGATGTCATTGTCCCTGTCGAGTCGCGAGCCGAATGCGTACTGCGATGGCTGCCATCCAAAGTACTCCGAAACCGGGTCCAACTCAATCGCGTCTCTCTCTATGATCGGGGCTGTCGCATTACCGCCGAATGTCAGTGACGCCCCGGGGAGAATCGTCGAGTAGAACCGATCGAAGATAAAGGTGTCGAAGACACCCAGAACAATATCCATATCGACTGTCAGGTACACGGTTACCGGCTGGTGGTGGCGGCGAACGAAGAGAAAGCGTAAACGACGGTGATTTCGGAGGCCGATTACAACTGTTTAGTGAACGGAAACAAGCGATGCAAGGAGGAGGAGGATGGGAGAGGGTTGACAGTCAATTAAGTACTGAAACCGGGAATTGTGATTAGGGCAGTTACTACCAACTGTGAAAAAGGGTAAAAAACCAGCCCACAAAACGGATGATCGGAGCCGGAAAACGCAGGATGAGGCGATGAACTACTTACCTAGTGATCAATATCAGGATGTGTGTGGATGTTGCCGTTTTTTTATTTCGCGATTATCTAGTTGCTGATTCCCCGGCCTATCAGCAGGCTTCATTTTCCTTCTACCTATGTACTTGTTCATGTCCCTTCTCCTTTTCCCGCCAGCCCCTGTCTACATAGGTGTCTAGGGATCCCACGAGCATATGTAGCGGACTTGGTCCGAGTTGCACCAGAGGCCACAATCCAGCTAATCCCTATTCAGGGGATAAACCCTGGGCCTTCTCCTACTCTACTCTAGAGCACATCTCGCCACAAAGCACATGAGGTATGTAGATACACGTATCATGCGCAAATAGGTACGCATTTCAATAACGTCCGACGAAACACTACCGATCTGGTGACCCGTCTTCCAACGCTGAATCCGGCAGATACCCATGCAGGTACGTAGGCCCTAGCGAACGGTGAGGCAGTTTTGTAGGGGACCGCTTGAACGGGCCAGGTGGTGCGAGGTATCAACTGTTTGATATCTACCCACGAACAGAACGTATCCGTACCAAGGGAGAATTAAGAGTAATTGGGGTTAGCAGCGAAGTGTGACGATGGCAGGCTGAAAAGCTCCATCGCATCCAACCCCCACTCAGGTCGCTGGTGAAGTTTTTCCATGGTTAGATCCACTCCAACCAGACTCAGCCATCAGCCACTCTTCCTCCTAATTATCCCATGACGAATATTTTTGAAATGGTATGGAGCTTTCTATGGAATCTCGAAGTTGGACGAACCCCGATGGTGGCAGTGTGGCGGCGAGAGCGTGTGGTGTTGGGTGTATGACGTTAACACTTATGTCTCGTAGTTAATGGAGTATATAGCCCCGGGAAAGGCCCGCCGGGTGGGTCCGAGAAGCCTAAAAATTGCTCTGCTATGGGAAAGTAGCCCAAGAGGAGATCGAGGTTTACGCGTGATAGCTGGACAGGATTATTTTTTTGTTTAATCATACTCGCGTTCAACCTATCTAGACTATGGCGGCGTACATTTTATCCATTTTTCCCGTCCGCTGTCCGCGCTTATAGCTGGAAAGGAAATCCAGTGCCGCGTAGAGGCTCTCAAACCTGAAGCAAATTCATCCGACTGAGAGGTTTAACCTTTGACGAGAACGTCAGCTTAAATCCCACTTGACCTGGAGAGTTGTCATATGAAAACTCACCAACTGCCCTGAGAAGACAGATGAAAACTCACGCAAGGGGAGTTGTTGGAGGAGATGCCACACGAACGGGCCCTTCTGATAAATTCCAGCTTCTCGGGCCTACCGCCTGGGTGGATGTTAATCCTCCTCTCCTCCTCTCCAATCCAGAGGAATCTGGCTCGCCGGCCTAAACGGGTCGCAAGATGCGAGTATTGAAATAAAAAAAGGCCCGCCAGAGAGCCAGTGACTTGAATATGCCCAGAACTGTCGTCAAGCCAGAATAAGTGATTCTGGGAACCTCCATACACTCCGGCAGACCGTAAAGGCACAGCTGGCAGCGGAGCGGTCAACATGTGATGTCTGCGACAAAGCTCAAGCCTCAAGCACAAATTCAAATGCACAGCATGCATCGCCAAATTCTATCAATTCCTTACTCCGTGGTGACCTCAAGCTGGGCCTCCACTCGGCTGCGTCAGAAAGTAAGTTGCAGGCTCCATTGACTCCGCATCCGTTCCCGGAACAGGTCGCCCGCTGTTTCCCAGCTTGAGGAAGAACATCGTCGCAGCTCTCTGCATCTCCTCCAAGGCCAAAACCCCTACCAATACAGACTACCGTTAGTCAGCACATGCATCCGTCTCGAAAGATGAAGTTGTACAGTATACCTTTGTGTCCCTCCCCAAGCCAGAAACACATTTTTCATGGCCTCCGTCGGCTTCTCCCAACGTTCAGGGGTAAATTTCTCTGCCTCCGGGGAGAACTCGCTGTTCATGTGGGCACCCCATCCCGGCGTTCCCACAGTAGTTCCTTCTGGTGGAAACACGCCGCTGAGCTCTGTCACCGGCCGGAACGACGCGGTAAAGGATGATCCGGATTGGGCTGTACTTAGAGATGCAGGGCCTCACCTGATGGATATACGGGATTTCTAGAAACCCGTATCGCTGAGAGTGTCGTAATCGCAAAGTCTCAATGGCTCGAGAGCCTCACGGAGCTTGGTGTGGACCTCTGGGTGGGTGAGCACGGTGGAAATGATGTACGCGAGTGTAGTTAGTGGAGATCGAGTTGGTCACTGGTGTCACCTTGCAGCATTGACGCTGTCCAACCTGTCTGGACGACATCTCGGATCGGACTTCTCCTGCTCCTCGATGATCTGAGAGAACTTGGTCTTCCACTTGAACCCGTTCATTTTCCCGCTGAATTCCTGGGGTTTCCGCGCGCGAAAAGCCCTCGCGCGAAGATCCTACACATCCGTCAGTCCAGCGCCCCCAGTCATAGGTGGGAGGAGCAAATCGCCTCTCCGATCTCCAGCATCCCAACCCCCTTCCTAAACGTGAACGCCCATGAAATTCATCTACTTCATCACGTGCATGATCGCCTTGCCCTCGCCCCTCGCCTGCTGCTGGATATATCCTCTCCAGCGAGTATGAGAATTCAATGGGGGCACAACTGAGCCTTAAATTCTCTCACCCCTCCTCAAACCTCGATGGACATATAGCTCTGCTACAGTGCCCGCAGTGCTAAATTACAAGTGAAGGTGAAAGTTAAGATATCCTGCATCGAGTAAGCAGCTAAGAGATTGAATGTTAGTTAGCTCGCGCTCATAGATAGCCACAGCCGACAAGACCGAGTACCAGCGGCAAGAAGATGCAGAAAATGTCACTCCCTCTTACTCTTATTCACAGGTTACCTCTCGTAGTTCAAGCTTTGAGTGCAGATATCGAACCCAGATCATTCGATCCATCCTTCCCGCGCATCGCGGCTACCGGCCCATCGCCACTAACGCGCACACTAAACTCGCGTTATCGACGTCTATACTTAGTGATCTCATACTTACTTAAGTACTTGGCCATCACGTCAGGCGCATAGGCGGTTTCATCAAGTGATGCATACATACATACACACGCTAGTGCATGCCCATCAACTATCTACCGTATTATCTCGGATAAGAGTCCTCTTTTTGAAAGTGGTTAGCGCCGTCTTGGCGCGCTTGGCGCCGCTCTTGGCAGTCTTGGCGCGCCCGCGGTGCGCTTGGCGCTTAGTCAATATCAAAAT
>Ga0307516_10000444_pt1 | contig 54481 bp, 67 predicted proteins | sample 19_EM_MG_FD_203310 | JGI IMG/M metagenome (GOLD analysis project Ga0307516, IMG submission 203310) | Populus trichocarpa ectomycorrhiza microbial communities from riparian zone in the Pacific Northwest, United States - 19_EM | ecosystem: Host-associated > Plants > Roots > Unclassified | place...
TTTTTTTGTTTTTTTTTTTTTATTTTTTTTTTTAAATTACTACCCCCCCCCCCCCCCCCCCCCCGCCCCCACTCCCATGAGTCCCCGTGTGCTGTGGAATGCTGATGGCCTCCCCCCCCCTTCCTCCTCCACACTCTAAATAGATACCTGGTGGATCCTGGCTGCGAGGCCTCAGGCAACTGGTCGTCGTGAAATGCGTTTTGAAGCTTGTGTCCGATGCAGGGTGATCGTGGTCGGAACCCGTGGAGCACGTTGCTCCGGGCCCAAACCGACTGCTTTCCGGTAAAACATCCTGGGCAATGGCGCGGGCAAGCAGGCGGACAAGCAGGCAGGCAGCCAAGGAGGAGGAGCAGGAGGAGGAGGAGGAGGAGGAGGAAGAAGAAGTGGAAGCCATCGCCGTTGTCGAGAGCTGATTTGAATTACGTGTAAGTACCAATGCGTGGTGTTTCCCGGCTGTGGCCCTGAGTATGTAGTGAGTGGAGGAGCGCGCGATGATCATGAGGACGGCCGTTTGGCCGGCTTTCGTCCGGATACCGCTGCATGCAGTGCGGCCTTCCGAGAAAACCTGGCGCACCTCGTTTAGGCTACCGCTTCAGATGTCGTGCCGGATTTCCATGCCATGGATTGGGGGAGGGGGGACAGGTTCTGGGCTTCCCAAGAGAGAGACCTCCCGGCCGAGCTTTGTCTCAGCTTCGGCGATGTGACAGATATGAATTATGGGGTCTCCGTGGTCGACTCGCGGGTATCGAAGGCCGATGGTTCCCTGTGGTCGGATCCGATGTCGCGAGTTCGTTAGCGCATCGCATAGGCTGAGGCAAGGGACGGGTTGGGTCCTTCCCGGCGCTGAGGCAAGCTCGGCTTTTCTATCTATGTACTCGCTCTCGCCGGCCCGCGATTCCTGAGGACTCCACGCTGCGGCGCCGTGTGCTTGCCGTGTGCAACGCTGCGGAGCTTGGCGCGTCCCGATCCGGACGGCGCAGTGTGAAATGTACCTACATACATCCACCTGCGCTGCGTTCTCCAGGTCCAGGCACCACCTGCCGAGAGACACTGTGTCGTCGTGCCTTCGTCGCTGCTTCTCCCATACGTCGCCTTTCCGACAAAGCAGGTATTCGAGCGCTGCTCCGCGCGCATCTCTGCTCCGCGGGCCACCCCTGGACCCAACAACTATGCATTGGGATCGTCCAACAGCTCCCACTCTGCGCTCCAACAACTGAGATATAGTTCACGGGAGTACCGGCGACATCAACCATCGCGGAGGAAAGGGAGGAGACAGCGAAGAAGTTACCCACCAACGATGAGCGACATACGAGTCTTCGTCGCATTCCCAGAGTCGAACGCCGTCTTCGCCGGAGAGACGTTGGAATGCAAGATCACTTTTAAGAACACGGCGCAGAAGCCAAGCACAAGGGGACCGTCATCTTCCTCGCAGCTGAGCTTCCCCTCCAGCAACGGCTACACCATCGGAGGGCCACGGGTGCCGCTCGCTCCGCCACTATATGCCCGTCCGGAACGAACATCTCCGCGACCGGCCTCGGCACGTCCTCCCTCGGCTGGCCCCAAGCAAGCGACTCAACACGCCGGTTCGACGGCGAAATCGCCAGTAATACCGTTCCAACCGTCAATTACACCTAATGGCCGCCCGAACCAGATTCAGAAGCACCAGCGATCGATTTCCATCGTGTCACTCGGGTCCGATATGGGGAGCGAGTGTGGGGGGAGGGGTCCAGGAACCAGAGACGGAACCTTACGGTCGCCGCCACCTCAACAACGTCCGAGGGGGCACGGGAGGTCCGCATCGTTGCAGATAACCACAGGAAGACAGTCTTCCGTTGCGAATGGGTCATTTCCGTCTTCTGGTACAGTCCTTGTATGTTGGTTCTTTTCGGCGGCCGGGTCGAGCTGACATTGTCAGGTGCCTTATTCGGGAGAGCTCCACACAGTCCGCCAAACCCTGCAGCGCGCTCGGCAATGGGGGGGTTCTCTTTTCCGGCCCGAGCGGCACCCAGTGTCGCTGCGACGCCGATTTCGCCAGGAGCCCACGAGCGCTCGAAATCCGTCAATGGAGCCTTCGAGTTCCCTCCCACACCGTCGTCGGGCGCGGGAGATCTCGTATCGATTCACCTGAACGGCGGCGCTCCGCCGGTCGACCTCAAAGGCCCACTGGATGACGAGCAACTGCAGTCTGCGCGGATAATACCTGCGCAGAGTGTCTGCGGAGAGACGCCGCGATCCAGCGGGGAATTCTACTCGATGTCGAACAGCACGACGGAAACTCTCTTATCCGAGTATGACCCGAAGGGGCAGTCGCGGCTCTTGCGGCCTCACAACCGACGCCATAGCCTGTTGTCGATCGGACCGAAGGCGTCGGAAACGTTGATGATGGGATACGCCCATGTTATCGGTTCTTTCACGCTGGATGGTTCTTTGATACAAACGAGCCTTTTCGAGGACGTCAAGAGGAAGGGTGTTTTGGGCACGCAGAGCGGCGGCGGCGTGGTGGGGCTGGAGAGTAGCAAGAACGATGGCGGATTTCTCAGCGGACTTGGATGGGGAGGGTTGAGTGGCTTGCTCGGGGGTGGTGGTATGAGCAGCATAGCGGAGATGAAGAATACCGCCAGTAAGTGACGAATCCACGGGGGGCAGTCCCTCCCGGACAAATTACTCACCTGCCCAAAGGCACCAGATCGGTACCGATACTGTCAACGCCGCAGTCGATTCTCTTTGTGGACCTACGGCTACCCCCTGGAGAGAGCAGATCGTACAAGTTCAAGTTCACTCTGCCAAAGGGTATTCCGCCGTCCCACAAGGGTAAGGCGATCAAGATAGCGTACAACCTCGTCCTGGGAACCCAGAGGCCCGGGAAGGGCGTCGTACAACCTACAATAATAGAAGTACCCTTCCGAGTCTTGCCCCACGTCAATGGTTTGTGGTTCCTCCGCCACGTCTCCGCGGATAGCCGGGCTCATGATCAATAGGCAACGGAACCCTGAACACACATGACCTAATGTCCCCCGTTGTTCTGCTGAGGGATGAAGCAAAATCCGAATGCCTCGATGAATCACGATTACCAACACCATTCGTGTCCCCCCTCAAGCAAGGCGGGAAACAAGAGTCTTCATTGGATGATTTTCTGTCGTATGTCGACGACCTGCTTGCTCCTCCGGCCTCTGGGTACAATGCCGCCGGATCACTCGGCCTCTTGTCGCCTTCGTTTGCACCCAGTAAAAAGCGACTGTCCGTGTACGAGGACCTGCCATCGACCCCCAAAGATGCGGTAGAGATGGCTCTGACCGGCGGCCAAGGGCCCAGCCCCTGTAGCATCTTCGAAATCGCAAGAAACGGGCACCTTGTAGCAGCGATCTCTATTGCCAGGCCTGCATACAAACTCGGGGAGAGCCCAACGGTGATCATCGACTTCACGGGAGCCAAGATCCCCTGCTATCATGTATTATCCCCAGCTAACTCGTCGTGTTTCTCGACAGTGCTAATGCGTTCTGTAGATTCACGCCAGTCTCGAGTCATCCGAGAAAGTAGAGCCATCGCTCGCATTACGTTCCGCATCGTCGATACACCGAGCAACTAGGAAAATCTACGCACGGCACTCCGAATCCACACTCTTCGCGAACCGCATCATATTCACACCAACCATCCCCGTATCAGCCACTCCCGAATTCCACACGAGTGGAATATCCAACTCGTGGTTTTTACGGTTTGAGTTTATCACCTCCGCCGTTTCGTTACGGGTGTCTACTCAGTCCGACAACTTGGTCGATGATCTATTGGAACAGACATATGCCGATGATCGCGGAGAATTGTACGAACCACGTCAGGGTATTGCCGTGGAAAGCTTCGATGCTAGCGTTCCGATCAAGGTATACCCGAACGGCGCTGACCCCGGTACGGCCGGGAGTGTCATCGGCGTTCAGACCAGTGCTGCAGCAACGGTGGGGTTCCCGGTCTGATAAGTGAAAGATCTCCTTGTCTGCATTTATGATAGAACTTCGTTCCCGCTGTCCGGGAAGATCACCTGTTTCCTTAATTAGCTGGCATGCTGTTTGCTCCCTGTGGAGATTTCGTTCTTTTCATTTTCGATGTTTTCGTGGGTGTTCTTTCTGTTCTCTGGTTCTATTCTTCTGGGAAACATTTTTTGCGGAATTCATAGGTGTAGGTTTTTGGTTCTGCGAGCATTGATGCTCGAATACGTTCCTGCTTTTGGTGGTGGCTGGGGGAGGGGGAGGGAGGGGCACTGTATGTTTCGCTATGGCGGCGGGGATTTTGGCTACCTAGGGGCGCGATTGGTTATTCGGGGATGTGGCGATGGCTCTATGTACGTGTGCTGTATGGTGGCAGTTTTGTGGCCATGCCAGCAGTGAAACTATCATAGCTGGCGCCGCCAGCTATCATAATCCCCCGTGGCCCAATAAATGCCATCGCAGAGATCAGTGAGCGAAGTGCTGGCAGAATAAGAGCGGTTGTGTCAAACGGTCGAGATACAGTACAGGGAAGTCAACAATAACACCCAACCCTTTACAGCTTGACATTCCCGGCCTCGTCCCTTGAGATCTGTGGGGCTTTGTTCTGCTCCCCAAGTGCGGCGACCTGCTCTGATGCTGCCGCCGTATCGCCCTGTATCGCTGCCGCTTCTGCCACCGCGTCCGCCGCCGGTTCCTCCAACGCATCCGCCTGTTCTGCTTTTGCCGTGGCCTGCGTGACCTGCGCACTCAAGGCCTCCCGTTCCTCCGCAGCCATCTTCTGGTACCACGGAGAGTTCAATATGCGGTGGCGGAGTTTCCATCCCTTGGGGCCCAGTTCCTTGAGCCGCGCATTCTTCGAGCCGAGGAGGTAATTGTCCAAACCGCCCACCTTATCGATCGTTCCTGTTTTTCGATCCCACGGATCCGTCAATTCCCCTTTTTCCCGCCCAGCCATCTCACACACCGAATCGGGGGGTAAAAACAAAACCGCAAACTCACGTAAAACACTCGTCGCCACCTCGAGGTTCAGATTCATGTCGAGCGCGTTGGAGTAGAGATGGGTGTGGCGGATGTTCGGCAGCCAGAACCGTCGGGTCTTGAACTGGCTCTTGGGCCCGACGTTGTTGCCGAACTGGATGTGTTTCCCGCCGTACAGGCCGAACCAGCTCTGCTTGAACGTGTGCTTGATCGGGAACGGATACGTCGGCACGTTCCTGAGCATGTGCTGCAGCTTCTTCCGCGACGACGACGACGTCTGCAGCGAGCCTGCGGCCGCCGCCGGCGTGCCGGAGAACGCGCGGGCGAACACCCGCGGGAAGCGGCCGAGAGGTGTCATGGGCGGGCGAGCGGGTGTGCGTATCGGAGATCTGCGGGGCAGGCAAGATGTGCGTCGGTGGTGTGAGGCTTCTCGCGACAGAGCCGCATCGGCCAAAATCATCCGAGCTAGTGCTGCCCCCCCCCCCCGCCAAGACAATGGACTATAAAATACCAGAGACCTCCCCACCTTCACCTTTTCTCTCCCCATCAAGACTTGTGTCCTCGACAACACCCCCCCTTCTTCTTTGAGGGGTGGGCGTGGAATCGTTGACAGCTCGGCGATCAATGGAAGCCCCTTGTTTTTTTCGTTACCACGATCAACCCTCTCCTGGGGTAAATCCACGTCGACAGATCTGAGAGCGATCTTTCCTCCCTCTCCCCGGTCTGAGCTCGTGTCGAAAGACGCTTGAGTTCGATCGGGGGGGAGCAGGAAAGGGAAGCCATATTCCTAATTCTTTCTCGAGGGCGTCGCCCGGTGACGAGAATGACAAACCATGGCTTCTACATCTTTTTTTATTTATTTGCCAATTGGTATCTAAGCAAGGCAGTGTGCATGCCTGCTGAATGGTGAATTTGTTTTTGTCGGATCGTCACCGAACTCACAAGTGAAAAGACGCGGATCGTAGAGCGTCAAAGCGCCGTCGTCTTGGTGAAATCGCACCCATTGAGACATCTGCGCACATCCCATTGCCATCAATCTGGCCGACCCGCCTTTCCGCGTGTTGGACCTCTCGCGTTGGGTGGCCGTGCTCACTGCGTATGTACCTGCAGTGCATCCGTCTATCTACATACCTAGCGATCCTGTATTGGGGGAGCCGTGGTGCAGTAGCTTCGTTGCATTTGCGGACTGGTTACTGGACGGAGTGCCGCTGCAGGTGATTATCGATGATTCTGTCGGACGAACCGTTCTGCACGTCTGTATCACCTCCACGAAGTGCATAGCTCGATACGATCCATCCGGACGGATGTTTTTCAGCCCGATATTGAGTATTACATATTTGGATACTACTCTATGACAACCCGGTTGCGCTCTTTTCCCTCGCTTACAAGCTCCTGTCAATCGCCCGAACTCCACAAACCCCACCTCTCTTCTCTCTTCCGTCTCATCTTCTGTCTACTCCTAACCTTCCCCAACTCATCTCTGTACGCCTCAAAGTCCAAAATCATGTCCTGTTCCGCCGGCGGAACGTACTCTAGCGTCGCCGCTTCCAGACGCCTCAAACGGAGATTCAGCACGTCGAGCTCGAAGTCTATTTGGTTGTTATGGGCACGGCTATAAGCGGAGTCAGCGTGGAACAGTGAGGACGGCGGCGGGGGGACTTTACAGGAGGGACAGCCCCTCGGATTTTCGCTCGAGGTCGGCGACTCGCTGCGCTGCTTCGGCGGCTTTGGATTCTGCGAGGAGGCGGATTTGCTGATGGATTCAGGGTTAGCGATGGACACTATTGGCCCGGCGGGACAGCGTGCCTTGACTTCCTCCGCCCTCTGTGACAAATTCGCCGTGAGCTCCATAACTCGATCCACCAGTTCGCGGGTGGCCTGCCGTGGACCCCTCTGCGTCTCGTCCCTCCGGGGTGTCGGACTGGCCGGCGCGCTGTGGTGTGCGCGCCCCGGCGGAGCTGTGGTACCCATCACGGTTCCTCGGCGGTGCTGCGTCTTTACCACCTGCTCCACCATCCCGCGCAGTGCCCGGAAACTCTGGTCGAAGCCTGCCTCGCGCTGCGCAAATGCCTCCCGCTCCTTGACCAAGAACCGTTGGCAGTGGTGGACCTTTGCCAGCAAAACGCGCAGGAGTGCATCTTTTGGCTCCAGCTGGGCGGGTACTTGCTTCTCGTTGTCACTCGTGACCGCTACGGCGGCGGGTGCGGTGAGTGCTTTTGTTGTTTGCCGTAGAAGCTCGCCGTTTTCTGCGAAAAATAATAATATGTGAGCCGAGAGGGGGGTTATTCGGAGGCGACGATAGTGAGACGAACCTCGCAGAAGCTCCGTATTCTCAGCCTGCAGCCGCTGTATTTCCGCCTGCAAACCAGCACGCTCCTTATAGATAAACGCATCTACAGCGCTTAATATTGTCTCGCACCGCACTTGACACGGCTGTGGTGGTAGGGTCGACATAAAGGTAAAGGGCGGGCTGGCGGTAACTTCTTCTCGGTTCCAGTGAAGCTGCTGAGAGTGTGTTGCATCGGAGCGGAGATTATTACGTTTGCCTGCGTCTGCGCCGTGGAGAGAGGGGAGGCAGTGCTCTGCGGCGAAAGAGACACGTGATGAATAGGGAAACACGCATGACACTGGGGCGTATGTACGTGGAAACGGGATCGCTTATTAAGCTGGATCCATGTTTCGGGGAGGGCATTCCATCACTCGGTCAGTTGGGGCTTGTCTTCGTCGTGGAAGTTTGGGTGTGTGGGGTATGTATGAGTGCACACACACACACAGAATGATGGCTCGGTCGGTCAGCTCCTTTGAGTCTGAATGGTATTTAAGAGTCGCGACAGGACGGGTATGCATGTGCATGCTGGATCAACGGTGGACGAGTCCGGTATGTATCGTCAGGTACATAGGAATGGACCACTGCTGACTTTGCACTCGGCAAGAGAGTGTGCTTGTAGTCATGCAACCCTTGTGAGTTGACGAGATGTGTGTGTACTACATAGATACACTGCGTACTCCCATGGGAACATGGCACCAGAAATCACTAAGCGCGTCATCCCTACGCGACAAAGTCGCGTTCCGTCCGCTTGTTCTTCTGTTTTTGAACGGGTTCTTTCTTTGCATCCCCCCCCTTGCCATCCATTCCAACTCCACACAATACCAATCGAAGCTGACCATCGATAATCAAACAATCTACCTGCTGCCCGGCATGCCGACCGATATCCGCAGCTTCTTCGCTCCGAAGGGCCAGGCCGCTCCCACTCCAGCCAAAGGGAAGCCAAAGCCCAAGGTCACTCCTGCAACCGCCGTATGTATATACTGTCTCGAAGGCTAGTCGAGCTGTGGATTAAAGTTACTTTTTTTCATCTAGCGAAAGGCAGCTGCTCGTAAGCGTCGCGTTATCGGTAAGCATCGGGCTCGGTGTTGTTCGTCTGCGGAAAGTTGACCCTGTCTGGTAGATTCCGACGAAGACGAAGACGAGGAAGAAGACTCGCTACCCCCGGGGAAGACGCCCGCTGTAAAAAAAGCCCCCCCCAAGTCTGTCGAGAAGCCCAAGGAAACCAAGATCGAAGCGTCGTCCTACTTCTCAAGCTCCGGCAGGAACAAGGTTACCCGAACGATACCAGCGCGAGGACCGAGGCCGAAGAAGGTCATAGATGTGAAAAAGAAGGAAGACTTCCTCGACGGTGACGACGATCTGGCTGATGATATCTTTGTTGAGGCATTTCAGAAGAAGGATGATGACTACAAGGAGGAGCCGCAGGATGAGGACATGGACGATTTTGTGGTTCTCGATGACGACGAGGATGAAGAAAATACAAAGCCTAAGAAGCGAGGTGCTACTGCAAGAACACCTGCCAAAACGCCGGCCAAAGCGCCGGCCAAAGCATCGGCCAAAACTCCCACCAAGCCGATTTCTGGCAAGACCCCGAGAAAAGCTGCTAGCACCGTCAGCAGGAAGAGGAAGCCGGTGCCTTCTGACTCGGAGGACGTGGAGGATGGTTTCGAAGAAGAAGAAGAAGAGGCGCTGCCGAAGAAGAAGACCCCTGCCAAAAAGCCTCCGGCGAAGAAAGCCCGAGCCCCAGCGAAAGCGAAGGAGGTTGCCGATAATTCGGATGTCAAGAAGATCCTCGACGCTATTCCAACAATTCGAGCCCCGACACCTCCGCCTCGCGAACAGGGAAAGAAATTCAACTTCAAGGAATTTGCAGGACGCCAAGCAGCGGCCCCGGCAGCTCCTGGGAGCAAGGAGTTGCCTACTGGCGCAGAAAATTGTTTAGCTGGGTTGACTTTCGTTTTCACCGGAATCCTTGACAGTATCTCGAGGGAAGAGGGACAACAGCTCGTCAAGAGGTATGGAGGGAAAGTCACTACTGCACCTTCGAGGAAGACCTCGTACGTCGTTCTGGGTAGGGATGCTGGCCCCTCGAAGCTCGAGACTATTCGTAACCTCAAGCTCAAGACGATCGACGAAGATGGTCTGTTTCAGATAATCTCTTCGCTTCCGGCCAACGGGGGAGACGGAGCAGCTGCTAAAGACTGGGGGGCCAAAAAGGCCGCGGAGGAGAAAAAGATTCGAGAAGCGGCTGCGGAGATGCAGAAGGCGGCTGAAGCTGATGCTAAGGCAGCTAAGGCGAAGGGAGCGGTATCTCAGGATGAGGGGCAGCTGTGGACGACCAAGTATGCTCCCAGCAAGATGACTGATATCTGTGGCAACAAAGGCCAGGTGGAAAAGCTGCAGAAATGGCTGCGTGGCTGGTCCAAGAACCTGAAACTGAAGTTCAGGGTCAGGGGTGCCGACGGAGCTGGAGGATACAGGGCGGCCATGATTCACGGACCACCTGGAATTGGAAAGACCACGGCTGCGCACTTGGTAGCCAAACTGGAGGGATTTGACGTTCTCGAGTATAATGCCAGTGATACCCGAAGTAAGAAACTGATGGAGGAAACCATGCGTGGCGTATTGGATAACACCTCTTTGATGGGTTACTTCGGCGTCGGTGAAAAGAAGCAGGATGTCACGAAGAAAAAGTTGGTTCTTATCATGGACGAAGTGGACGGTATGTCCGCTGGCGATCGCGGCGGTGTTGGATCGTTAGCTGCGTTTTGTCGAAAGACGAGTGTAAGTTGCATTTCCTATCAGTGACTACAGCATACTTACAACCACAGATACCCATCATTTGCATCTGCAATGAGAGAAAGCTTCCCAAGATGAGGCCGTTTGACAATGTCACCTATGATTTGGTGTTCCGACGGCCAGATGCGAACATGATCCGTTCTCGTATTATGTCTATTGCGTTCAGGGAGGGAATCAGCCTCAAACCACCCGTCATCGATCAACTCGTAGAAGGGACAAGAGCAGATATTAGACAAATCATCAACATGCTTTCGACCTACAAGACCACGGCGACAGCTATGGACTACGACCAGGGTAAAGCAATGTAGGCAACCTGTGTATCTCTAGTTGGTGTCTTACGCTAACAGCGTCGTCAGGGCCAAATCATGGGAAAAGCATATCGTATTCAAGCCCTGGGACATCGCCGGAAAGTTGCTGAGCCCGGAAATGTTCGGCCCCCACAGCAAGAAGACGCTCAACGACAAGATGGAACTTTACTTCAACGATCACGAGTTTTCGTATCTCATGATCCAGGAGAACTACCTCAAGAACAGGCCGGACAGAGCGAACCAGTACAGTGGGAAGGAGCGAAACCTAAAGCTCCTGGAACTCGCCGACAATGCTGCTCAAAGCATCTCCGACGGTGATCTGGCCGATGCCATGATTCATGGACCGCAGCAACATTGGAGCTTGATGCCTGTGCACGGGATGCTCTCCACCGTGATTCCCTCGTCTTACACTTACGGTACCTATGGTGGTGGTTCCATGTCATTCACCAGCTGGCTTGGGAATAACTCCAAGCAAGGTACGGACTTGCATCTATTCTCATTCTAACGCATGCGCTGACATTTGAGCAGGAAAACTCATGCGTTTCGTCAAGGAGATCCAGAGTCACATCCGTCTACGGTCGTCTGGTGATCGCCACGAAGTCCGACAGTCGTACATCCCTTGTTTCTTTAACACGCTCGTTCGCCGTCTCGAGATCGAAGGCAAGGAAGCCCTCCCAGACATCATCAAGGTCATGGACGACTACTTCCTTACCAAGGAGGATTGGGACAACATCATCGAGCTAGGAGTTGGGCCTTGTGAAGAAAGCACTGTGCAAATTCCGTCCTCGGTCAAGTCCGCCTTCACTAGGATGTACAACCAGCAGTCCCACCCTATGCCGTTCATGAAGGCTTCCTCCGTGGCCGTCACCAAGGCTGGTAAGAAGGAAGTGCCCGATATCGAGGACGCGATTGTCGAGAGCGAAGACGAAGCTCTCCCAGATGTCGAGAAGGTGGATGACGAGGACGATATCTCCAAGGATAAGTACGTTAAACAGCCCAAGAAGAAGCCCGCCCCCAAGGGCAATTCGAAAGTTAAGGACAGCGAGGAGAAACCGAAGGCGGCATCTAAAGCAAAGGCCGGGGCAAAGGCTGCGTCAAAGGGTAGAACGAAGACTTAGAAGTCTCGAATTTATATTTGGGCTGCGTTTTAATGGGGTTTCACTTTTCACAGCTTGCTGTATATTAGATATAAATGCCTTTTCTTTTGTTTCCGGCCGATTTCAGAGCTAGTGCGGAGGGCACTGCAGACAAGTGGACAAATGGATTGGTTCTTCGCTGTCAACGCCGCGGAGCAATACGTCGTGCTTTGATTTCTACACGAGTCGTCAATTGTGTTTCTTGTGAGTCGTGGGGTATAGTCTAACCCAGCTCGCCGGTCCACTCCTCGAGCTCCCTGACGATAGCCTCGAGATCGCTCACCCGATCATCAAGTTCGCCCACCTGCTTGATGTATTTGTTGATCTCATCATCTATCCAGGGAATCAGCACGTAAACACAGCTCGACGAATAGACGCACACTTCGTCTTCAAGTACTCAGCATCAGTCTCCAGCCCTTCAGCAGCATCCGCCATGCCGCGGTACCGCTCCGCAGCATGCTTGTTGATGCGCACTAGGAGATCCAGGTCTCCAACGGTAGCCTCGGTATCGAGTCTGATGAGCGACTCCAGTGACTGCAACATCCAATAATCAGTTTTGTGTTACATTTATTCGTCAACCTCGACTTCATACCGCCAAAGTATCATTAACAGCATTGGTGGGTGACCTCTGAGCTTGCGCTGCCATCTTCGCCTCTGTAGATTTGGGGCGGTGGTCCGGGGGTGACTAAAGTGGCGTATCCGTTGCCCGTCGGTTCGGGAAGAAGGGTTGGGATCACGAGGTGTCACCGCCAAGACCTAATATCTTCTAGGGTTTTTTTTTTGGTATACATACTTCCCACAGCCTAACCATTGATCTTCGCATTCCTCCATTAATCCACCTTACACTCCCGTATCATACAGACCAACAACGACGATGTTCGGACGGACGATTTTTCGGCAGGCATGCTTGATTGCTCCGCCGGCGGCACGGAGCTACGTTGCGCCGCTAGCTGCGAGGCAATTGCGGCCGGCGAGCGTGAGGCTGTACTCGACCGTGGAACCGGCGAAGCCGGAAGAGTCCTCGAAGACGGAGCAGCCCGCTAAGGCGGCCGAGCAGCCAGAGCCATCGAAGGTCTCTGAGGAGCTTGAGAAAGCGCTGAAGGAGCTAGAGGGGAAGAAGCTTGAGGCCAAGGACTACAAGGTATATATTCCCCGGTCCCGTTCCCGTTCCCCGCCCCCCCCCCCCCCCCCCCCCCACGCTCACACGTCTGGATGGGCTGGCTGATCGGTGGGATGAAGGACAAATATACCCGCGCCGTCGCGGACTTCCGTAACCTCCAGGACCGCACCGAGCGTGAGAAGAAGGCGGCTAAAGACTTCGCGATCCAGAAGTTCGCCAAGGACCTGGTCGAGTCCGTCGACAACCTCGATCGTGCGCTGAAGGCAGTCCCCGAGGCCGCGCGCACAGACCAGGAGAATAACAAGGACTTGGTCGATTTCTACAACGGATTGAAGATGACGGAGGAGATCCTGCTGAATACCCTTAAGAAGCATGGGCTGGAAAAGGTGGATCCCGTGGGTGAAGTCTTTGATCCCAACAAGCACGAAGCTACGTTCCAGGTTCCTATGTCGGATAAGGAGCCGAGCACTGTGTTCCACGTACAACAGACGGGGTTCATACTTAATGGACGGACGATACGGGTGTGTTTTGCCATACCCTCGCGTCATAGTTGATCACTAGCTAACGAAAGATGACATAATAGGCGGCCAAGGTCGGCGTTGTAGCATCACCAAAGTAGACAGTTGATAATTTATGGGGGAAAAAATGGGGCGTTGGTTGTCTTCCAGGTGTTTTGTAACTGATGTGTACATTACTCTACTTTTGTTGTGGTTCCTGTGGATGTTTGGTTTGTTGGTAAGCGGTATATGTACATAAACTTCTACTCTCACAGCTCTTACCGCATGTATATGCGGTGTTTCTCATCGTAGGTTGAATCAAAATGATCTATCAGATTTACGGACCTATGAGGGATTGCGGAGCTTTTATAAACTTTTGGGGGATATAATACAGTTTACTGGGATTTCGGCGGTCCTATCGAAGTTCAACGCCGTGTCTCTCGGTCAGTTCCTTGCATACTGCCTCGTGCAGATCATTAGTTTCTTTGTTGGTAAGAGTCCTCTCCAGCGATCTGTAGTTGATCCGGAAGCAAAGCGACTTTCTGCCAGTCTTGGGATGCACGAATTCGTCCACCTGGCCAGTGTCAGCCAAAAGCTCGCAATCCCAAAGCCGATGTGCCAGCTTACAATCCTAACATCCTCGGCCAGATCGCGCGCAACGTCTCTAACGATCTCTGTCATGTCGTTCTCGTGGAACTGAGAAGTCGGTCCTGATCCACCAGCAGCACTCGACGAGGTCTTGAGCCAGAACGCAACATCTTTGTAGCAAGGTGGGTGTTTCGAGAATGGAACGAACTTCGAGATCTGCCCCTCCTTGAACTGGCTCAGGAAGCGCTTGTCGATGGACCAGAAGAGGCGAATGTCCGGGATCCCAAAGAGCAGCATCGCGACTCGCTCAAGCCCCATCCCGAAGGCCCAGCCAATCCTATCGGGGACGCCTAGCAAGGGTGGTTAGTGGGCACTTGGGAGGAACGAGGTAATCGTAGGGATTGTACCGGCGTTATTAGGGAGACTTTGCTGCACCACGCCGCAGCCCAGGAGCTCGAGCCAGTCTCCTTGCCAGAAAACCTCCAGTTCCCACGAAGGACTAGTGAATGGGAAGTACGATTCGATCCATCTGACCTTCAGCGGCTCATCGTCCTCCTTCGCCTCGCCGGCCGCGATCGCCGCCCTCTTTGCTTGGCCAAAAACCTCCACGACTACTCCCTCAAGCGAGCTCTTCAGATGCGCCGCAATCGCCTCAACTTCCTCCGCGCTGTGTTCCGGCTGCAGCGGGTTCCCCTCGTGGAAAACCGGCCCGCTATCCTCCACTTTCAGATTGTGCTTCGGCAGCCGCTCGACATCCTCCCAGACCATCTTCGCCACATCCCCGCTGTTGCGCGACCACATCCTTGCTCCCTCCATCTGGTGAAACACGGGGTAGTGGTTTCTGTCGATAGCATCTCGCCTGTACACATCCGCGCTGATGGTAAACCCTTCCTCACCCGCGGCGAAGCTGTCCGCCTGGTGCGCGGACGTGTGCGTGCGCAGAACCGTGTTGTGGTTGACGTAGTACGTATCCGTCTTTCGGCGGCCCGGGTGGTCGGCCGGAAACCCGAGGGAGTCGAAGTTCTGGTGCACCGATACAACCGGAGTTAGGTCGTTGAACGATTTGTAGACCGGTGGCTGGAATTGCCGTTCTACGAGGGCCCGGGTGGTGGAAATCGGATGCGCGGGGGAGAGGTGGAGGTTACGATTGACGCAGGATGCGATGTGCGGGGGAAGGTTCGTCCATTCGTCGCGCAGGTAGGATTTGCCGGCTACTTCGATCGTCGGCGAGGAAGTTCCTATGGGCGGTCAGCAGACGGTGGTGTGGACACGGGTGTGAGCGACGGACGGACTTGTCGAGTAGAATGCCGGGGCGCTCCGGCCAATGCGGAAGAGTGAGGATTGGCCGCCGCGGAGTGCGCGCATCGCGCTGCAAAGGAGATCGGTGGTGTAGACACGCATTTGGGCAGCGGCGGCAGTGGTGAGGTTTAACTACACTCGGGATTTATTTTAGATGCCTGCACATGCCCAGGAGTGCGCGGCTCAATCAAGCGTCGTTCTCCTTTCGGCCCTAATCCTCAACAACCCATACAACCACTATGCTGCCACGAATACCCGCTGCCATTGCGAATCTCGCGACAGTTATGGCGTGTCTTCTACGCCTCGCGGCGGCGAATGTGGAAAAGGAACTATTCCTCGGTCCACCGGCGTCCGCAGATCTGGACATGTCATTGGCTGGCCACCTCCTCCCACAGTTGGTGTCCTCAGAACACTGCAGCAATTGCCGCGCGATCAGGACACGATTGAACACATCTTTTGCTGGGAAGGGTGCAGAGCACTGGGTTAGACTCAATGGGCTTGAAGAGGGGAGGAGGTATGAAGTTCGGATATGTTGGGCTGCTACTGTTTGTACACTTCTCTGGGCGTCATCTTAGGCAGCCTCTGACGCGTCTCTGGTTAGCAACCGACGGATTTCACGTTGGATCTGTTTACTGTTGACAGAATCCTGGGAGAACCAGCGCTGCTGGAGGGCATAGTGGCTTATCCTCAAGACGGCGCTGTCCATAAAATCCCCGGCTCGGAGCTCTACTTGAGAGTCCTCGCGAAAACGGCATATGTCTCCTCGCAGAAATCTCGAATGGAGAACCCAGAGCTCGTGGATGTAGACATAAGTACACTCTCTCCCCGACCCATCTTGTCCTGTTTCGGCAGTGCTAACGAAGAATAGTTCTGGACCCGTACTTTCTCAATGTGGTGCCCGAGTCATTGCTCAAAATCATTCCCCTGATAGTGGTGGCTACGGTCTTCGCATGGTGGGTCGGCGGGCGGATTCATCGAGCCTTGATGGACTTTGCGGTGAAATCGGTGGCGGGGGAAGGGAAGAAAGATAGATGATTCTCCTCGAGTGTGATATACCATTTGCAATTGAGGGCCACACCGGCTGACGTTCGTCATTAATGGCTATATCTTGAGTGACATCCTGTGTTCCATGATGTCCTCGAACGATAAGACCGGAAACTTTGGTCTTGACGGAAATTCACAGATGGATCATCCTGACCTCTAGTTAGGAATTGTCGTAACCAAAAACTCAACCACGGAAGCCATTCGCTCTACAACCTAGTAAAACAAAAGGGACTTGGATCCAGAAATCCCACAGATATGTGGGGTTTGGTGATCCAGATGACGAGGTTACTCTAGGCGGGGTTATCATATTGTGTATCTGTATGTGGGTGTCAGGTAGTCGAGCTTCGCTAAATTAAAACGGCTAGCGTGGTTTATTAATCTCTAGCGGGGTCCTGATTTTTTTTTACGTAGATGCACAGAAATCCATCGAACTCAGCCAGACACGCGGTCGGCGTCGCTCCATCTGTCATGTGTGTGTGTCGGATCACGTGACACTAGACTAGCCCTATTTAGCCTAAGTTTCCTTGGTGCGCTAGCAGAGGCTTGGCGCCAAGACGAGGGCATTCCTATCTATCTAGATTGTTGTTTTCAGATAGATATCAGACTTCTTTTCTGAGCACTCTGCAGACCGTTGAGTGACACATCTGAGGACCTGGCACCAGCTACCCTTGGGTGCTATCTGTGTAACTCCACTCCTTGCCGTGAATAGCTCCAGCTACAAGCGCGACTGCATCACAACCACAACTACAGCCACCTCCGTATCATTCACGATCTCAATCCGTCCATTCCCTGTGGGACCCAGCACAGCCTCTCACCATGGAGAAAGACAGATCCAAAGGTCTTTCACTCCGCAAGCGTCGCGGTAAAGGCGACAAGAAGCCAAAACCGGTGATCGGCGCCCCACGGTAGAACTCCCAGTTCCATTGTACGAGTTTGCATTCACACAATTGTACCATAGACAGATCCCAATGCCTGCCATGCCGGGTGCGCGGGTCGGACATGTCGCGGCGTCCTCGCCGGCGCCGCAGATTCGCAGTCGCGACAAGGAGAAGGTTCGCAACGGTCGCTCCTCAACCCTGATGGCATAACGATAAGTACTGAGCCGTGTAGGTGGCGGATCTAGTAAAGCGACGGATGTCGACACGATTCCCAGTACCCGGAGAACAAGGAGACGTACCGCCTATGCCGTCGATCCCCGATATGCCATCGATTCCCGCGGGGATAGGAGCGAAACTGCCGGCACAGCCAAGGAGGGGGGAGAGTAAGGGACCAGATATCGACCTGGATCAGTTCAGGGAGTCAGCTTTTGATCCGGAGAAGTGTGCGTTAGACCATATTCTAGGATTGGTGGGATCGATGCTGATAGGATACAACGGCAGTCGTGGCGACGGTTCTGGCTAATTCGACGGACGAGGAGATCAAGGAGTATCAACGCAGGCTGAAAGAGATCCGAAACCGCACGTCGTCGGACCTGCAGAAAAACGTCTTCGTGAATCGCACGCAATTCATCATCATCTCGAAGGAGATCGATAAGCTCAAGAGCGAGATGCGGACGTTGCGCGGTCTGTTGGGGGAGTTGCATACTACCACCGACTCGCTCAAGATCGAAGGCTCGTTCGGAAGCACCGCCAACGATGTGCAGGCGCGGAAACATGCGAACCGCAGTAGTGTTGCCGACTTGACGGCGCTGCATATGAGCCATCTTCAGGCGTTGTGGAAGGCTGTCGAAGGAGCGCAAAAGTTCTTGCCGTCCGTGCCCGGACGTCATATCGTTCTGGAATCGAGACACTGGATTGAATTGAATGCTGCGACGTGGAAGCCTAGAAGGATTGTCCACATGGTTCTGCTCAACGACCACCTCCTGATCGCGACCGTCAAGAAGAAGCGAGTAGACGCCAGCTCCACTTCCACGTCGTCTCGGACTCCGAACACCAAAAATGTAGCCGACAAGTGCTGGGGGCTGTCAGAAATTGATATGGTGGACCTTTCGTCGGACGCCACCCAGTCTTCTCGGAAAAGCGTCTCGAATGCGATCAGTCTCCGAGTCGGTAAGGAGGCGTTCGTATACCAAAACGATAGCTCTGAGAAGAAAGCCGACCTTCTCCGGCAATTCAAGAAATCCCGCGACGAGCTCCGCAAAGCCCTACGCGCTGAAACAGAAGATAACCTCCGTCGCCGCGACAGCGTCTCTTTCTTTGCCGGACGCGATCCGAAGCTACTTGAGCACGGTGACCTTCTCAATAGTCTCAGTGCGCATGGCTCGGGTCACTCGATGTTCACGGTCGAGGGCCAATCCCGGAACTTGCGCTGGGTGGAAACGCAGATGGATGAACTGGACGAGAATATTGCGCACCGCAAGTTCGAGGATGCTGTCTCGAGCGTGGGAAAGCTACGCGCCCTAGCGGAATCACTAGCAAAAAACAATTCTCTCATCTCAGAACTCATCCACCTCAAGCTCGACGAGCGTGCATCGAAGCTAGCGTCGATCATCACTGATAAACTCGTCCAGAACCCCGCACAGAAGACTTCCGTCAAGGCGAGCATCCAGTGGCTGGTTAAACTAGACTACGAGGACCGCGCGCGGGAGGCATTCCTAGAGGCGCGCTCGGCGACTATCAAGCAACGAACCAGGTAACAGCGAACCCTCTGGTCCATGTCCCAATCCTAATCTCCGGTACAGACAGGTCCGTTTCGAGGGCGACGTAGCCCTCTATATTTCGCAAGTAGCACTAGTCCAGTTCACCTTGATCAAGAACACTGTCGAGATCTATAACAGCTGCTTCGAATACCGCCTCGCTAGCGCGCTTGTACGCTGGGCCAAGGAACGCATCACCACTTATATCGAACTTTTGGATCGACAGCTTGTCACTGTCGAGCCCAATTCGAAGGTTTACGATGACTGCATGGAAATCACGAGGATTCACTCGACGATGCTGGTGGAGTGTGGACTCGACTTTCAAGAGCTGAGGAATCCGAATGCGAGGAAGTAGTGTAGGCGGAAAGTAGTAATATACCGCATCATGTACTCTCTACTAGATGATCTAGAGCGTTCCTTTGCATTGAAGTCTTCTGTGCTCCGCGACCGACCCCGGACATTAGCTTGCCTGAATGGGACATTGCACATGATATTCCGCCGAACTCCATCTACGTCACCCCCGTAATTGCTATATCTACTGTCGGACCGCCCAGCCCAGAGCTCTTACCTTTACAGTCACCGACCTCCATCACGATTCCATCACCACCGCTACAAACACAGGCTACACACAAATCAACCACAACCCAAGATGTCCGGCCTATTCTCCAGAACCCAGGCGAAGAATCAAGAATGGGAATCCAAGCTCAAGGGCAAGGATGTAAACACCGCCGAAGTACCTTCCTCCCTCCCTCCTCCCATCCCCAGAATCATCTAACAAGCCTCAGGTCAAGGCCCAGCTCCCGCCTGTCCACCGCGTCATTGGGCCCACATCCATCGTGACCCGCGACTTCGTCGAGAACCGTATCAACGTACACGTTGACGAGAAGGGAGTTTGTACGCACTGTACGCACGGCTAGATCACATTTCCATGTCCATCTGTGTTGGGAGAAGAGGGGAATAGCTTGAATTGAAGCTCTGCTACCGTATTTAACCTGCTTCTACCTACTGTTGTATCCCCAGAGCCCACCTCATGATGCTCCACGGTAACAGCTCTCGACTGTACAGCCCGATGGCCACAAACTCCTCCTGCTGCATAGAACAGGTGTATGTCAACCACGCCACCGTCCACAGATACCCGACCCACTTCCACAATTCCCCATCCTTCCCACCCATCCTTCTCCAAGCCATCATTGCCCCCGTCTCCAAGCCTATCCCCAACGCCTGCATGCAAAAGAACCGCAACGCGCCGTCTCCTAGATGCTTGTCCACCGTCCAGATGGCACTCGCATGCCCCACCGCCGAGATCATGAAACCTGTCCCCACCATCACCAAAAACCTCGGCGTGCCCTTTCTCAGCCCCATCCGATCCGCCAGCGCCCTCCCCCATAGCACTAGCGACTCCCTGAGCATACCGTGCCACACCCGTCCCCACAGGTTCTGCAGAGTGTATGCGTCCCGGAGATCACCAAACAGCGGCGGCCATGAGGCTTCATCGTCGCCTAGACCGACAAAGATGAGTGACAACAGGAGGTACTGAAACTCCATATACCCCCAAGCATTAACACCGTTGGTGACCATGTCCACGAATCTGGCGGGTGCACTCCGCTCAGGGTCGCTCAATGGGCGGTACGAAGGGTGGTTTGGGGGGAGCATCCATGCTTGCTGCAGGACTATGAGGCGGGAAATATCCTGGAGGAGGTAGAGCACCAGCATCTTCCCCAGGGCACGGGCCATGTATCCCAACCTTCCGCGCCGTCGGGCAGTGGGGAGATTAGCGACGACGTTGTTCCATCCCACTCCACGCTGCGCGACCAGGAGCGAGAGCGTCCACCACAATTTCTTTGGCAGCGGGTACCCCTCCGCCGCGCCGGGTTTTTCAAGTTTTGGGCGGTACAGCGCCGCCTCCGGCGTCGGATGCGAGAACACGTGGATCGTGAGCACGCGCAGCGTGAACACCCATAGCGTTGCGATGCCATACGAGACCATTGGATCGTCGTTATACGGCCTAAGGAGGGGCTGGTAGGTGCATATTATCAGCGGGAGGAAAAAGGCGCGACGGTGGCGGAAGGGAGGGGCGAGGAGGGAGAGAATCAAGATGCAGTGGTGGAAGGCGAGGGAGAGTGCATGTTGAGATTGGCGTTCGTGTTCTGCCATAGCGGTGGTTGAGGCGAGACTAGGGATGGGTACCTAGGTCTAGGGTGATGGGACAGCGGACGGGAAACCCAGACAAAAAGTGCGCCGCATAGTCTAGATAGGCTGTATGCGAGCATGAATAAACAAAAAAAAGATAGGAGGTAACAGGAGGGCGTGAGTTCCTACACCCGCAAACCGCCAGCCCGCGTACTAAATGGAGATACACGCTAGCTACATCTGCGAGTGGATTGGATATCTTGATGTCTGAGATATAAATTGGTCTACATATCCCCAATAAAATGACATCTAAGATTCATGTGGTATCAATTTCATGTCGCATCGTCAGTTCCGAGCAATGACCAATTCACCCACCTTATGAGGAAAGAAAGCATTATTATGCACGGACACGACTGAACAGAGGACGGCAAGCATAGAGATCATAGAGAAAACATTGAAGATCACATCTAACCCAGTTCGTGCTCTTTTGCTATGCCGTAAGACCAACTTTTTAAACGCCTCATCCGCTACAGAAGTACTTAGATCATAACCAAGAGGCCAGATATCACACCGACAAGGGATCCCATCGTAGGTAGTACTATCAATCTAGTAATTCTGCAGCAAGCAATCGCAGTCCCCTCATACCAACCAACCGCACCGTCTAGTTGTCTATATCGCCGTTAAAGATGATAAAAGGAACTCGGAATCACGACCCCTCACCTTCTAAGAAGAAATAGTTTCCACTCAGCTTCTGTTCCTGATCCGACTGCGAATTAAGCTTGTTAATCCTCGGCCGGAAAGTGTTCTTGTCACGGCGGAAGGTGACGTTCAAATTCTTCAAGAACTGATTACATCCTGTCAACAAGCTCTGAGGAGGAGTTGCCAGGGCATCCACGGAGGGTTCACCCTCGAACACGATAACACGGTCGGCCAAGTAAGTAGCCATGATGAAATCGTGCTCGACGATGAAAGCAGTCTTCTTAGCGTGCATGATGAAGCGCTTGATGACACGAGCTGCAATGATACGCTGTTCGGAGTCGAGGTACGCTGAGGGCTCATCGATGAGGTAGATCTCAGCGGGCTGACCCAGCGCTAGGACAATGGCGACGCGCTGCAACTCTCCTCCAGACAGGTGCTTGACTTCCTGGTCGATAAAGTCGTCGATGCGAAGAGGCTTGTAGACGTCGGTCTGGAACTGAGGGTTCAGGAACGCAGCGCGGACCTTCTTCATGAGGAGTTCGCGGACAGTGCCGGGGAACTTTGGGTTGATCTTCTGAGGCTTCATGGAGACGCTCATCTTGGGCATCTTCTTCGCGCTGTCAGGCTGCTCGGCGCCGGCCAGCATCCTGCAGAAAGTGGTCTTTCCGGTCCCATTCTCTCCCATCATGACGATGATCTCGGAGTCGGTGAATTCACCGGGGTCGACCGAGAGATGGAAGCCACCGAGTGTCTTTTCCAGCTTGGGATAGCTGAACTGACGTGACCGGTCGACCAAGAACTCATCTCCCGCCTCCGCAATTCGGAACTGCAGTGACTCCTCGCGGAAACGCAAGTTCTCGGTAGGGATGTTACCGTCCAAAAAGATGTTGATTCCCTCACGCACAGAGGCAGGCAGCGTAACCACACCGTAAACTGAAGGCTTTCCATAGAGTACACAGATAAAGTCGGACAGGTAGTCTAGTACCGACAGATCGTGCTCGACGACGATGACGTAGTCGTCCGGCCGTAAAAGGCCACGTATTGTGCTGGCAGCCTTCAAGCGTTGCTTGACATCCAGGTAGGATGAAGGCTCGTCGAACATGTAGCTAGCATAGCCATCAGTCAATGCCCGAGAGCGAGCGAGGTAGAGCAACCTACACATCTGCTTTCTGAACACATGCAACAGCAATGGCAAATCGCTGAAGCTCTCCTCCGGACAACTGCTCAACATCTCTTTTCAAAACTGGACCCAGCTGCAAAACATCGATCATTTCCTGCATGTTGTCCATCTGGCACTGCTGCTTAAGCAGTGCCTCGACACTCCGAACCTGTCCTCGAATTGCCTGGGGCAGCTTGTCGACATACTGGGGCTTGACAACGGCCTTCAGGTTGTCCTCCACGACCTTTGTAAGGTAGTTCTGCAGCTCACTACCGCGGAAGTACTGAAGCGTCTCATTCCAGTCTGGTGGATTTTCGTAGCGCCCCAGATTTGGCTTCTGCTTTCCGGAAAGAATCTTGAGTGCCGTCGACTTTCCGATACCGTTGGTACCGACGAGACCAAGAACCTGGCCTGGACGCGGCGTGGGAAGGCGATGGAGCTTGAACGAATTGGCGGAGTAGCGGTGAGTGACTTGCGACTCCAGATTAGTGGGGAGGTTGATGATGTGTATCGCTATCGCCAAATGTCAACACCTGCGCGCACAATACATGGAAATGACTTATGTGGTCGCACCTCCGAAGGGACACTTCTTGGGACAGATACCACATCCGATGCATAGTCGCTCGGAGATGAAGGCGATCTTAGACTCCGGGGAGACCTCGATACAGAGCTTTCCTGTTCGCACGACTGGACACGACTTTTTACACTCCTGACGGCATTTCTAGCACAAAGTCAGCGGCAAAGCCCTCCGCTGCCACTGTAGAGCGACGGCTCACCTTGGGCTTGCACTATTAGATCGAAACGTCTCAGTCAGTGATTTCTATAGACGCGCGACCACTTTTATTGTCGCATATTAATAGAGAACGCTCATACCTTATCCGTACTCACGATGGCAATACTATGAAAGAAAAGGTGTCAGTGACGTTTAGGAGGCACATAAAACGGAATTGCGCGCATATACCGTGTAAGCTTGTCTGCCATGTTTGAATCGATTCGTGCTGAGAAGGCCGCGGAGCTGGAAAGATGAGGTGGGTGGTGGGGTGGTGAGGTCAGTGCGGCCAGCCGTTGTAGTTGCGGGGAAAAGATCTGAGGTTGAATTTAGTTATCTGAGATCTGATATGAAGCGCACTTTATTGGCCTTAGTTAAGAGTTGAGATTTGCCACTAGGAGAATTGAACGCAGGTCTTCACGGGAGCAGCGATTTAAAGGATTTTGGAGAGAGCTGTGGCGAGTAAACATATTTGTTCACAATACATCAAATACCGATATGTACACTTGTTACTAGTTTTCCTCGCCATGATCTAGCTAGGTCGCATGCGAGTAATGAATAAACAAAAAAAAAAACTTATTACTAGTTAAAAAATGAGTCGACATGAGATGCGATTAATGACAAAACAGAGCAAGAGTTGAGATGAGACATCAACAGTCAAAGGTGCAAAACGAGGGGGCGTGACGGACACTCTGTCCACAATCGAGTGAGGACTGGTATGATATGACTAACACTCCAGTGCTTTAGACCGTCCTTTGGCTCTCAGTTCGTCGGCGGACGGTTCCCCTATGGTTGATACATGTTACATACATAGACTTCAAGAAAACAGCCTGAGAGCAAGACAACATGGCCAGAACAATGGAGCATCTACAATGCAGCCCCACAGACGCAATCCCCATGAGAATCACACGGACCGGCTCAAAACCCAGTCTTCCTCTTTTTCTGCATCCTGCCACCGTGCTTTCCCTGGACAACCTGGCTCATAGTCACAGTTTGAGCCTGACTCTGAGCCTGACTCTGGCTATCCGGGGCCTGGCTCATCGGAACCTGAGACCCCACCAGCCTATCATTAAGAAGTAAGGGTTGTCTTCCACCAAACACACCAAGCATGCCATCGTTGCCTTGGCTAGCAGCTTCACGCCCACGATGGCTTAACCGCTTCTTCTCTTTCCGGACCTCCCTACGATCCCTCCGGAACCGCGGTACGCCCTCCTCACGGCCGATCCAGAATTCACAATTCTCCGGATTCTCGCCGACTTTCCAACCATTTAGCACGCGACCTATGCCTACCGGGAGCGTGATACGGGTCTGGACGTAAGCATATTCGCGAATGCGTTGCAAATGTTCGTTCTCTCCGTCTTCGCCATTGTGGCCTGGCGGTGAGGAAACTTGGGATAGACCATGGGAATTGAACGCCTGCGAGGGTGGAGGCAGGAGCTGTTCTGGCGTGGGCTTGATGCTGATTCCAATACTGGCGAGATATAGCTCAACTGCTACGAGGCGGGATAGACGCTCGCGATGCAGCCGAATGCGGGGCGGAATGTTAGCAGGAAGAGACGCAACTCGGGTGTTAACTAGATTGTCATAAAGCGTCTGGACAGAAATCCTAGACGGGTCGCCAGTCGCCATGAGGGGATCAGGTAAGGGCCCATGGGTGAGAGAATGGATCTCGACTAAGTCCTTTATCTTCAACGAACTGAGTAGTTCGTCAATCCCTGCTTCTAGATCCGACAATTTATCGAACACTAGGGACGGAGTTCGGACATCGATTCTGAGAGGTAGACCAGTCAACAGCGAGAACTGCAAATGGAAGACTGGAGACTGGAGAACTTACAATGACCCTATACCGAGATTTCCACGCTCCGCTCGAGTTTCCAACAGTTCAGCCAATGCTGCGCAGTAGCCAGCCGCTGAGTTTGCTGTATCTCCGTCCTGTACGGTGCGTAATGCCTCATCTCGTCGGAATATGGCATCATAAAGCTTAGAGAGATTTGTCCAGCGGTGACTTCGCGGTCCACCAGATTCAGACGAGTGCCCTCGACTACCCGCGAATGCCCCTGCCGCCTCCGAATCCATATCTGCCTCTTCCTCCTCTGACTCGGCGATATATTCAGAGCTCACAGTGGCCCCACTTACTGGGGGTTTCGAAATTTCCTGAGTACCGTAGAGCCGCTGTGAGATTCTCATCTCCTTATCGATTGCAAAACCGGTAAAAAATTTCGCTCCACTGTCCTCATATCCGGCTGCAGGGCCGGTAGCACCCCTAGCAGTACGAAGAGGACAAGGAACAAATGCTATATTGATGGCTGTATTCGACCGATTGAACGGCGGTGATAGCATAAATGAATCTCCCAACATAGCTGGGCTGTAATTCATGCCTGTGCCCGGCGAAAATTGGTAGGCTGTCGTCAAGAAGTTCAGGCGTGAACCAACAAGAGCAGTTGTCACTGGATACGTTAGGGAACCCCACAGCAATACCCTGCACGGCAGGTGCTTACCGTTAGACGAGCGAAGCAGCTCTAGATACATGGAGGCATCGTCAGGATGTCGACGGTGGGGCCAACTGAGTAGGGTGCGCCCTGGTTGTCTTATATCCACCCATGCGACATCTGATGATGTGAGGATATATGCGTCGTGGGTGCCACCATTAGTCGGACTTCTTTGCATATCGAGGATCCAGCTTCTCCTTGGGCCAACAGGGAGGACGGTGTTGGGGGATGTAACCGAGGTCTATACCGATCAGTAGAAATCCGGGATTCTTGAACGTATCTCATGAAACTCACCCGTATGTCGAAGAGACTTGCTGTATGTCGATCACAGGCCACCACGGTATTCAAGTCGCCACCCCATTTGATCTGTCCCCATCCGTCTGTTTTATGATCACCGCATGTTACGCGTCCATTTGTAGTATACTTCAATGTGAGCCCGAAGCCTTTCCGAGAGCGCTCATACGCTCCTTCGATATCCCATACTCCCCAGTTTCCCTTCTGGTCCACGGTACCGAACTGCCGGCTGTACCACGGATTGAACGCAACATCGGAATGACCGCCTGAGCCCAATGTATTTGCAGTTACCATAGGTTGTAAGCCCAGGCGGTTTGGTACCTGGTGTCCTTGGGTGTGCCGATAAAGAACCTTGAATACCTTGGTATACCCAGCGGTGCGCACGGCAAGCACAGCTAAAATACCATCAGCGAGGGCGGGGCATCCGGATGCACTGCAGAGCATACATACGGTTTACCGCATCCTCTTTATAGGGATTTCCAGCGAAACATATCTGACGAATTGGTGACAGAGAGCTGCATTGAGGTCCATAGGCGGAGTGCACGAGCCGAGGGACTGTGAGAGTTACGCCGTCGGATGCTGTGAAGCTTCGGTCTTCCACTTTCATCTCCGCTAATACTATATATTCGCTTTGGTCAAACAAATCCCAGTAGCAAATGAAACGGGTATCATACCAAGATCTGAACCGACATCTCCACGAGCATACGCAGCCACGTTGATCGTACGGCTCCGGTGGCCTATCGCAGTGCCGAAAGCAAGCAAATGGCCAATGGTTGGATCGAATACTTTGACATCTGCCGCCAGAAGCCGAGATTCACTGATATAGTTTTCGACCCATTCCATGGCGGGTGCCATTTCCGGGACGTCTGTCATCTACCCTCAACTCAATTAGAGCCGAACAATCATAAACTCCATATAATCGGGTATCAAAGTCTCATACCAGACATCGTTGCCACCGGTTCTTGTTGCTACGCATTAACGCGTCTGGACCATCAAGGACCATGAACCGGCGTACCACCTGCTCCTCGGGGCCCATGGCAAACAGTTGAAAGCCCTCATTGTGCTGATGGGAGAAATGCCATTTCCGATCTCGGGGAATATAAGTTGGAATGCTCACAGCCATGTGTACTCGTTCTCACATAGAAAATCCTTGTCTATCAAGTGGCAGTAGTCCAGTCGCGTGTCAGGCAGAAAGATATCTAGCGTTTATCTATCACTATCCTGCAGAGAAGAGAAGACGTGATGCAGGGGGGGCGGCGGGGACCTGCGCACTTCCAAACTTCGCCTAGCTCACAAATTTGAGCCGCACGTCTGCCCCACCAAAGAATTTTCACTAGCCCTACCCCACTACGTTTCCGCCTTTGTGTTTCGGACATATCGAGAGGTATCTTCCCTTCAGACCAAAGAAAACCTCCGAATACCCGCAAAGACGGAAGGAAAAAATGACCAAGACCGATCTTCAGACCGCGGGATCAGGCCCCGAAGTGGTAGGTTTACCACCTGAGACTGTATCTTAATGTTGTTTCTGACGTGCACATGATCAGGTGGCCGAGCTCTTCGACACAATTTTGGTATTTACGCCCATTATCACGGTTGAAGCAACGCCTTGCTTACCGGATTCTTCTGGGGACTAGGTGCTTGACTTCGGGTACGCCCTTGCGCCCCGTATCCGCCACTACCTGTGTTGACGCTTCGTTTCGCCGTAGTTCACAGTACTCCCACCTGATCACTCGGCGTCTTCGTGAACTCAATGTCTACGCTGAGATGCTCCCCTGCACGCAGAAGATCGCGGGGCTTCCATTTCACCCCAAGGGCGTCATCTTGTCGGGATCTCCCTACTCTGTCTACGATAAGGATGCGCCCCATGTGGACCCCGCTGTGTTCGATCTGGGAGTTAGTCACTGCTCCCCTGCCCGCAAAAAAAAGAAAAGAGTTAAGAATTTTTTAGGTCCCCATTCTCGGAGTCTGCTACGGTCTCCAGGAGATTGCTTGGAACCACGGACGGGACGTCTGCGCTGGTGACCGCAAGGAGTATGGCCACTCCATCCTGAGAGTCACTCGCCATACATCTGCCGCCCCTCACGTTGATGTTCTTTTCGAGGGTATCGACGAGAATCTGGACGTTTGGATGTCTCATGGTGACAAGCTCGGCGCCCTGCCCGCTGGCTTTCTCACCATTGCCACCACCGCTAACGCACCCTTCGCTGGTATTGCCCACTCGGAGAAGCCCACGTATGGAATCCAGTTCCATCCTGAGGTGACTCACACTCCCAAGGGCAAGGAACTCTTCGCGAACTTCGCCATCAAGCTGTGTAAGGCCCGCCAGAGCTGGACCATGGACAGATTCGCCGAGACTGAGATCGAACGCATTCGTGCGGTTGTTGGTGAGAAGGGCCAAGTCATAGGTGCTGTCTCAGGTGGCGTCGACTCTACCGTCGCAGCCAAGCTCATGCAGAAGGCAATTGGATCTCGCTTCCACGCTATTCTGGTTGACAACGGTGTCATGCGTTTGAACGAGTGCGAGATCGTCCACGAAACTCTCACCAAGCATCTTGGCATCAACCTGACTGTCGTTGATGCCTGCGAGGAGTTCTTGAGCAAGCTGAAGGGCGTTGACGATCCCGAGAAGAAGCGCAAGATTATCGGCAACACCTTCATCGAGGTCTTCCAGCGTGAGGCTGAGCGCGTTATGAAGGAGTCCGGTGGCGAGGTCGATTTCCTACTCCAGGGAACCCTCTACCCAGATGTCATTGAGAGCATCTCCTTCAAGGGCCCCAGTGCCACCATCAAGACCCACCACAACGTTGGCGGACTGCTTGAGAACATGAAGCTCAAGTTGATCGAGCCTCTCCGTGAGCTCTTCAAGGATGAGGTCCGTGTCATGGGTACCAACCTTGGCATTCCCGAGGAGCTCGTCTGGCGCCATCCCTTCCCCGGCCCTGGTATTGCTATCCGTATCTGCGGCGAAGTCACCCCTGACCAGATCCGCATCGCCCGCCAGGCAGACCATATCTTTGTCTCCGAGATCAAGGCCGCTGGTCTCTATCGTGATATCTCTCAGGCATATGCTGCGCTGCTGCCTGTCCGTGCTGTCGGTGTCATGGGTGACAAGAGAGTGTACGATCAGGTTATCGCACTCCGTGCCGTCACTACCACCGACTACATGACCGCCGACTGGTTTGACTTTGACGGAAAGTTCTTGCGCAAGGTGTCCACTAGAATTGTGAACGAGGTTGATGGCGTTTGTAGGGTACTTTACGATGGTTAGTGGCCTCATTCGTCCCATAATGTGCTGCCGGCGTTAACATTACTGGGCATCTATAGTTACTCAGAAGCCTCCGGGAACCATCGAGTTCCAATAGAGGGTTAACAGGTTTTGTCATTTGGGGGGTTCCGAGTGCTGCTTTTACATTTTGTAGCTTGTTTGTATTGGTCTCGCGGGTTTCCTTGTGATATAGTGGATTGGGGGAGCACGCCTTCCTGTGGATAGGCTGATTGGATAGAATCCACCCCAATGACCATTTCATGAGTGATCGTTGCGGTAAAGAATTGGTATTTACCGTTGTACGGATCCCTCAAAGTGCTCCATTTCTCGCAAGCTCGTTTCCATGCTTTCTGACCACACCGTCCATCATGTCCCTCAGTTTCGAACACCCATCTACCGCCACAGCGAGCATCCCTTCCATCATACCTAGATGTACGCGGCTCTCCATATGTAGCAGCGTGATCCTCTCACTATTCCCCAGCGTAGCAACCGTAAGATGCGGCAGCTCACCTTCCTCGATGTGATTGACATCCAGCAGGGGATCTGCACTCTCTTCATAGCTCCTAGCGCCTCTGGAGCTGATCGTCTTCGTGGCCACGCCCGCAGACATGCCAACCACGTAGTCACTCATCGGCACGCCAGCATCGATCAACGCCAGCGTCGAAGCATTGACACACGTCGCCAGGACACCGCCGTCTTGCGATAGAATGTGCAGCGAGATAGTGATCTCGCTCCTCGGGTGAAGGTGCGTCAGGACAGCTTGTGTAAAAGCGCGCTGCAGCATTGTTCTCATCTCCTGTACCCTCCTACAACCCCCCACACACCTCACAGTAAGCGTCCTCTCGCCCCATCCCATCCAAATCCCCCTCCCCTATGTATGCGTGATCCAACTTACTTGTCATTCCTGGCCCTCTTTTTCCGATCGGTTCCCGAGAACGCCGCGAAGGTGACTTCGACGGAGATGCTGACGCGATCGTGCAGCTGCTTGCTGCGCTGCGATGCCTCGGACGGCCCCGTGACCGTGCAGATCACCTTCGTGTTGCCTTGCTCTATGTACGAGGAACCGTCCGCGGCCGCCGGCTGCGTCGAGAGCTGTGCGTGGAACCGCCGAAGCTCATTCCAGCGCCGGCCATCGATGCGGAGGCCTTCGGGTGACAGGATTTCGTGGCGGGACTGAAAGGGTTAGCCATTGAGGGGCGTGCCGGGGAGTGGAAGAGGTACCATTGCTCGTGGAGTGCGAGTGGAACGTGGAGGGGTGGCTCAGGCGGTTCGGAGAAATTGGTTGCTTGCTAGCGACCTGTGTTACATGACTGTGAACGGACGGATACCGACGCGTTCTGAGTGAGTAATCCCGGGTTTGCGGCTAACCCGGGCGGCACAGAAATCACTCCGGCTCGGAGGTCGCACGAGAGCCATGCCTCTCCCGACATTTTTCGTTCGGATAAAATATGGTTCAAAAAATTTAAATCTCACGCCAACTACAAAAAAGGGAGCATAGATATATCAAGAACCGAGAGCAACGAGGTTGCCGCTATTCCAAGTCGGAGGGCATTATCATTCCAATTCAGAGAAAAAGCGACAAAGCATTCCATCACATGATCCCAAACCTTTATACAGTTCCACAGTTGTCGATAGAGATGGTACCGATGGTGCGACCACTGTTGTCACGCGATTTCTCCTCCATCTTCGGGATGATATCCATCCCCTTTACAACCTCGCCGAAAACGACGTGCTTGCCGTCAAGGTGGGGAGTTTTGACAAACTGGAGTGATGTGTTATAAAGCTGTCCAAATAGCACTGCAAGGAGGGCAACAAACAGTGATGAAGAACTGGGAGCCGTTGGTGTTGCGACCAGCATTGGCCATCGACAGCAAGTAGGGCTTGTCGTGACGCTTATTGAAGTTCTCGTCTTCGAATCTCTCACCGTAGATGGAGCGGCCACCGGTACCCTTCGCCATGTAAGCCAACCAGTCATCTGTTACTACTATTACGGATAACATACGTTTCCACGGGTGAAATCACCACCCTGAGCCATAAAACCGGCGATCACACGGTGGAACTTGGACTTGATGTAGCCTTGACCAATCTCCTTCGCCAGGCAGAGTTCGCGGAAGTTCTTGGCGGTCTTGGGGACAATATCGTCGTAGAGCTTGAACTCGATACGGCCCCAGTCGTGCTCTAATAAAAGAGATGATGTGTTAGCAGATGCAGGTAGATACGCAGGGTTTTGATAGGCTGGATCGAGGCCCCGATAGGCCCGACTATTGCGATGGATTTCCACGTACTTTTTCCAGCGGGGTCCGCCCAGGCGATATCGAAGAAGGCGTTTGGCTTGTCGGGGCTAGCCATGCTGGAAGAAGAATACAGGCGGAAGTTGTGGTGAAGGCGGTGGAAGGGAGAAGTTGAGGATCTGGTGTAGGATTTGAGAAGGGGCGAAACAAAAGTTTGTGTGTGGAATGCCGATGATGATGCGGAAGCGCCTGCGAGGGGTCGAAGGAGCGGGGTAATGTACCGGGCAGTCATGGTTTTAGGAGGGCAGTTTGGTTGGGGGAATGGGTGTGAGAACAAAGGAAGATTGAAGGAGCCAAGATCAGAAGGAACGACAATCGGAGAAAAAGAAGAATAATGGATTAAAAAGATGCAAGTGCTATGTAATAATGATTCGATTGAGCCGAGCAAGTTGGGCCTGCGGAGGGCAAAAGGGAGCTTGCAACGTGCCGCCTTCGCGCGGACTGTTGACTTTGTGTACCTCGCCATGATCTATCGGCAGAAACCACCAAAAAAACCTCACAACACAGCCCTTATCGGAGTACACAATTATTAATGCCACTGACACTTACACCGGCGGTCATGGCAGCTATTTTCCTAGCTGTTGATTCTCCTATACCACTACTCTTATTCCACCACCAGCTCCGTATGCATCGCATCGTAACCCTCCTCGTTGGCCCTATACGGGTTGTCAAAAACCATACTCCAAAACACCGAATTACCTACGATCCGACCAACAAGCGGACTATCGACCAGTATGACGATGCTTGGTGCCTTGAGTTCCTCCTTTCGCGACCACAGAACGGACAAGACTTGGGTGACTGTGAAGGTACAAATAACTGACAGAAACATTTGAGGCTGCAGTACAGGGGAAGTTGTGCACGAAATCTAGATACGGAACCTCCTATTTTTCGTGCACAAGCTAACCTATTTCGTACCCCCTGCATTGTTGTAGTTCTTGTGAACAGAATCTACAGAACCTCCCTAATTGGTGGTTTGTAGATACCTAAGTACATAGTACAGGATGATGAGTTGAAGAATCAGAATGAAATTCTCGTGGAGTACGTACCGGTGCTGATTCCGATTATCCGGCTCGTTAGCCAATAAGCTTCTTTGTTTACATTCGATTGTGGTCTGCATAAAAATTAGCGTGCAAACTTTTCTATGCTTTCCTCTAGACAGAAGGTCATGCGTCCGTTGCTGTGGTGATAGTTCTAGTTCTTGTGCACGGAGGCCAACAGAATCTCCCTAATAATTGGAATTCTCCAACCTCACGGTAAGTAGTACGGTTGTGTTCCACACCGCGACATTGGCTACAGTGCTGTATGTACTAGTACATACAGTTTTTTCTGGAAACCCTGCAAGTGCCCCAGCAGCTCTGACAGCAATCTAGCGGCAGCTTTCTCATTTGCGCAGTCGCGTCTCCTTTGACCAACCGCGGCTTTCTCAGATGGGGCGGGTAACAGTCATTCCCGCTTGGTGTCAAGTCGGCGATATTGACAGCCACCAGGTTCTCCGTATAGGTCTCCATGTAGGCATCTACGATCGCCTGAGCTGACACCGACTTGGTAACATAGATGGGAGAGCTTTCCGAAGACCACTTATGCATAGTACAGCAGTTATTTTCCTTTTGAGGCTTGGTGCCGCACTTAATACTGTAATAGGATATATTTTGATTTAAAAATAATTTTTTATTTCTTTCAAGCCGCCAAAAGCCTTTTTATTGCCTGTTCGGGTAATATTTGGCTGCACCTTACAAGTGAGATAATGTTGTGGTGAGGTTTTTTTTGGTGGTTGCTACCAACACCCGAAACCGGTGGCATTCTAAATGAAAAGCGCCAGCTGTGGCATTTAAAGGAAGACACCAAAAGCGATGGCATTTTAAAGGTTTGCCGGGAAAAAAAGGAAGGACTGATGGAGTGGTGACTAATCGATCAGATGAGATAAACGACAAATGGCCGTGCCAGATGAGGGTCGACAAAATGGGCCTGGCATCTAGTCTACATTATTTCAATTTCTCAATCAGCCGCTGGCTTGGCCAGACTCGTTCAGACAAATAACCTTTTCCCCAGCTCCAGCGCGTCAACCACAACACATCCTCTTTCCTTCCTTCTCCCTCACCACCCCAGTGGCACCAACAATCATCCCAACAATCAATTTGTCCCAATCCTAGTGTTGCCAACCACCCAAACAGCCTTCACAATGTCCGATTCCAAGTCTACCAACACCACCACCACTGATCAGCAAGTCTCTGACAAGGGCAAGGGCAAGGCTGTTGCTGAGCCCATCGAGACCGAGGATGAATCTTCCGATGAGGATATGGGCGCCGACGTAAGTTGCACGGTCAATAAAGCTTCTGCCATCAATAGCTAACGTGTTGCTTCCCAGGAGACTCACATGGATGAAGGTACGCTACCATCCACCGCTGTGGTCTACCGCCACGCCACCGGAGCTCAGCTCAATGCCTCCTCCTCCTCCCTTCCCCACCCATCTATCAGACAACTCAAGTTCTGACACGATCCAATAAATAGACGTCGAAGAGGACGATCTTGCCGAGATCGACACGTCGAACATCATCCATGGCGGCCGCCGTACCCGCGGTGCTCAGATCGATTTCAAGGCCGCTCAGGCTGATGAGATGATAGACGATGACGAGGATGAGGATGACGACGACTTCCAGGCCCCGAAGGAAGACCAGGGTGACGACGACATGATGGATACCAAGTAAAGCGTCTCTATTCCTGCTTCGCGGCAAATTCATCATCTTCATACGGCGTTTCTCTACTACTTTCCTTTCATCACCGTGTGCCCCCTTGAGAGAAGATAGGTGGGGTTGAGAGTTGTTTTTTTTTCTTTCACGCCACCATTCTTTGTGCAGTGTGTTTGGCCCGCATTCGAGACGTGCCCTCAATCGACTTGGTGGCCGTGCCACTCGTGCTGCACAGCCACCTCGTGTCACGCAGGCGAAATTGTGTAGTTCAGCAACGAAAAGCTATAGTTGAGTGTCTAAATCTCTCCAACATTTGATGGGAGGTAGAATACATATAGAAGCATTTATTTCCAAGTCTTGAGTTGTATGGGTGGTGGGAGTTGCTTTCGTGGGTAAGGATGTGTGGTGGAATTGGTAGCCAGGGAACTTTTAGTCGACTAGACATCGCCATACTGGTTTGCGCAACACTGGCTCGTTGAGCACCTCGACATCCAACCCCACCCGCTCTCATAGCAAAAGCCTTGGTGATTCAGGTTTATCAGCCACAGTGACCGGGGTATCGAGTACCCCTCTCATCGCGCGTAACCCCGCTCTTGCCACCACAACGACATGATCCACACACCGAAGAAATCTCATGGGAAACTGAAGCCCCAGATGGTGAAGGCCCCAAAGTACGAAAAAATCGGCGGAAAACGAAGAGAGTTAAGCAACTCTGCGAAGGGCATGATCGTCGCATTTTTCGTCATCTACAGTGACGGGTGCAGCATCGAGAAGGGGCCGGCAGGGCAGCATATTTGGTTTTCCGCAAACCTTCTGAGAAGTGGGTTGGGGGCTGCATTCGCCCTGTGAAGCATCGGCAGGTGAAGTTGATAGTGTGGGGTTGCTTCTGGGGTAATCAACGGGGCCCGCTTGTTCCCCTCGTGAATGGTACCTCCACAGCCGTTGTCTACCGAGAGCTACTACGTCACTGGCTCCTTCCGGTCCTTGAGGACGTGCGCACTGCCTTTGGTAACCCTCTTTTCCAGCCAAAATTCGCACCGCGAAACTCGTGCATTCCTTCTTCAAACTCTATGGCATCTGTCTCGAGTCTCACCCACCGTACTCCCTAACCTTAATCCAATCGATCATGCTTGGGTTTTACTTAAACAACTCCGAACTAGTATCCTGACATTGGCGACTACCCTTGGGGCACGGAGAAGGTGAAGAGTTGACTGGTGGAACTTCTTCCTCTCTGTTGGAAGAATATTCCTCCAAAGCAGTTTGAGGCTCTGCGGAAGTAATGTCAGACTGGGTTCAAGCAGCCATGAAAGGGATGGCATACTCGCTACTGGCAGTTCTGGGGGTTCTTTTGGTCTCATTCTATTCTCTCATTTATGGGAATTTCATCAATGTATCCAAGTACTGTATGTATTCAATGATTTCGTGATCAAGTGGGGGAGAGAAACCCCTGTCATTGCGGCTGACAAATCTGAATCACCAAGACTTTTGCTTAGGTATCTACTGTACATTTTGGCTAGCTTCGCGGAGTTCCATGGCCGACCAGTATCGTGGTGATTGAAGTAGTATGGAGAGCCTCACATCCCAATTTTATTCGCCTGGCTAAGTAGGTTAACATCTATATCCAGTCACCCAGCCAATAAATTAGCTACCAGGCTCCAATGAAGGTACGTCTCGAATGTGGGCCAAACACTAGTTCTTTCGTGCGGTTTGTTCCACGGAAGGGATAAACTTCAATCAAAGCTATCTACACACCCACACGCTCGACTTGCCTTGTTTAGTGTCTTTTTTGGTGATGTACCTCTCATGTTTTTGGCGGATTCTTCCCCGAGTTCATGTAGGCATTATTCGGAAGTACTGTGCATGTACATAAGTAGCTCTAGCTTGGATGGGTGGTAATAGCAACCCGGCCTTCGTTGTATGTGATTCTTGTTCTACAGTATGTGCCCGTTGCCCAAAAATGCACATTATCTGGTGTCAAGAAATCTATTCTGGATATCCCCTAAGACTCCTGACCAGCTCCCCAATATCAAACAGGAGCCTCCTCATCAGTTTCCCACCCCATTTCTTCTTCCTTCCGCCCTTCCCCACAAAAAGCACCCTCCCTCCGTCTTTACTGCTTAACAGCTCCTCCACTAGCCCCCCGTCTGGCAGCGCCACCACAAAGATCGTCATATCAGCACCCACACATCCCTTCCAAACAGTAGCACACCACTGCCAGTGTTCTAACGCTGATAGGCCGTCGGTATCCAACCTCAGTGCGGCAGTCTCGCAGCGGGAAAGGACGTATCTATTTATCAGCACGATATGTCGCTGCTGTGTGAGGACGGATTTTATTTCCGAGGATTTCCGTCGCCAACTGGCAACGTGAGTGAGATATCGTGCAGCATCAGCATCGTTGTCCTTTTTTAATTCGCCCGTGTTGTCAAGGAGTCCTTCGAGTTCAACATCAGAGAGGATCGCTAATGGATCGACTGGGTCGTCGATGTGACATAGTAGCTGCTGGATGGGAGATTTTTCAAGTTCGCGGGAAAGCAGGTGGTAGAGATCCGACACGAGGTCCACGTCGTCGCCGTCAACGGTGATGATGGGCGCGCGAGTTGCGGATGGTGTGCCGAAAGGCGGAACGGGCGACGATGAGAGCGGGGGGCAAATGCGGCTTATGGCTCGGGCTTTCTCAAGGATGCTGTCGGTTTTGTGGCTGAAAAGGTTGGTGATTTTTTGCGTGTCGGAGTGCGGGGTGTGTTGGAAGACTCCGTTAGAAGGTTCTACGGGCGCTATAGAGGGTGATTCTTCAGGGCCGAAGCTGTTTGTTTGGAGGAAATCTATGCTTGGGTCACTGCCGTGGCCAAATGAGGTCGTGTATAAACTCTGCTGGAGGAGCGATGCGCTTGAGGGAGATGCAAAGTTTGAAGGCTTTGGAGAAGCATTGAGCTTTCGTCTTTTTGAAGAACATGACAGTCTGGGCGTTCCCGCTGTATTGTCTTCATGATTCCGTAGACCTAGCTGTAGCAGCGCCCCGATTCCTGCGACAATCCCATTACCGGAATTTCCACCATGGGACGAATTCTGGTCGGTCTCAACCGTGGCTTTTTTATCCACAGGTGAAGCATTGTGAATTGGAGTACCCGAGTTCCCCCGTACCGTAGTAGCAGTGGCTGCAGAAGTTTGTCGCAACACCAGTGAGGGCTTCCGTCCAGAGGATGCAGCTGAAGTAGGAAGCGCACCAGTTTGGCCGCCACATATTGGACATAATGCAGACTCCAGTGCCGGTACTGGCGAAGTTGGGTCAAATGATGATGCGGAGGCAACAGCCGCCGCGGCCGCCTGCGCGGTTTTCTTAGTGCTCCTCCGCGGCTGATACCGATACTGCGGATATCTCTGTAGGTGCTGCCGTTTTTCTTCCTACGTTGAAGCACGTTAACTGTGAAGTCCCATTCATACCAATGGCGATGCAATGCTGACGGACATCTGCGTGACTCTGCCACACCGCCTTTACTTCGTCACTCCGAGTTTTCCACATATGGCCGATGATCTTGGAAATTTCAGGGTTTGGTTTCCCAGGGTTTTGGGCGACGACTGCCGCATGGTGGTGCTGTCGGTAGAGGATGAAGGCTGTATCCGCCAGCCTTTGTCAGTTAACTTTCCGAACCTCAAGTCACTAGGTTCATGCAGACTAACCGTTACGCGGCCTTGGAATCCTCGTCGGTGCCTGGCACAGGCATATCGAGTGAGGTGAAGCGGAGCTTAATCCAAAGCCAGAATTCATGGATTCTTGCTCGGTCTCCGTCGTCGAGTTGGCGGGTACGTCTGAGTTGATGTTCTGAGGGGATGAAAGATGTAGAGACGATACGGATTCGGGCGACAGCTGCGAACGTGAGAACTGGTGCTGATCTTGTTGTAAAGGAACAAGAGAACCTCCCAGGCTGTGGCTCTCGTCCGTCTGTTGCAATGCCGATACCACCGGTGCCTGGTCATGCAAGTGGTGGTGAGGAGCAGAACCATCAAAACCCTCCCCCGATATAACAGAATGATGCGTCCCCGACAACGCCGAAAGGCTCGCAGCGTGCGTATCGTCGTCGTCTTCTAGTAGACGCAAGACTCCACTGGTATCTATGACACCAGCAGCAGCAGTGATGGCTACTGGAGCCTCGGACATTACGCCTATCCCTTTTGTACCCCCCGCCATACCACCACACCACCACCACCACCACCACCACCACACCACCTTTGCGTCAAGCCCTCCGCCCCCTCCTAAAGGCGACTCGGTGGCAGGTGAGGTTGAAACTTTGTCCACGGGCGCAATTCCTTTGTAGCGTGGATCTAACCAGCCTTGCTTTCGAAGGTGACAAGTCCAAGGGCAGCACGAGACGCGGGTGGATCCGGGACCGTCAAAGAGATTTCGTTCGTTCGTTCGTGGGCCAGTCTGCTGGTGACTGACAACGAGTGGTGGGGTGGGTGGGTGGGCAAAAATGAATGGTGGCCTCACTTGAAGCGGATGAGCATGGGGGTTCTTTCGTGGAAGTCAGGATGGAGAGGCGCAGGAGGAGGCTTGTTCGTAGCAGACATAGACTTATGATGCTCGTTGGTGTTGTCGTGCGTGTAGAATTCGCGGTTGGTGGACGGTGGTTGGGGTTGGTTTTCCGCAATGCATGGCATTCTTGCAGGGAGCAAAACGATAAGGTTGCAGGAACGTCACTCAACGAATGGAGGAACCCTTCCGGGGAACTCTAGATACCATCTATGCAATTGAATTCCATGGCTATATAGCGACACAATTTATCCCCAGACAATTCCAGCTAACTGCCATCCAGATACAAATATATACGAACACCAGTCCATGCGCTTGGTACGTAGGCGTTACGTAAGCGGAGGATGAGCTGTGGCCACGGGTCGACTGAAGTGACACGCAGTCCAGCCATCCTTGCGGATTGCAGTCCGCTCACGTGGATACAGCGCTGTTGCTTACAACTTCGACACCTCTCTCATGGGATAATTGTGTAGACTTCTACAACTACTAGAGCGACATGCAAGTACACCCAAAAATGCGGCCTTCAGACGCCAAACCCCCCAAAATTACCACCATTATAACAACAGGTATTTCACAACTGAGTTTGCCATGATCTCGTGGGCACGCGGACCGAGATGGAGGTCGTCCCTAGTGCCGGCTAAATTAGCTGGCGGGTTTCGAGATGACTTCTGAACCGTACTCACCACATCAGATATTTCTCTGGGTGTTTGCACATTCCGCCGTGCTCCTCCAGACACGGCTGCCGCACATCTTGCCATCGGCCGGTTCGTAACGTATCGATAAACCAATGCCCAGCGTCCCAAAGCATCACCGTCCCAGCCTTCCACCTCGTAGCCCGCTGCATGAGGCCCTCGTTCCACTTATGAGTGACGAATACCGCATTGCGCAGGTCCGCTCCGGTAGTATCGTTCTTCAGTCGGTACTTCGACCATGCCGGCAACATGGTCCTTTGCGTAATAGTCAGCCGTCTACCTCTTCCCCGCCGGTTGGATCTTATACTTACACGTCGATAGCGGTAGGCACGAGGACCTGGATCGGATCCGCCCAATGGCTCGCGACCCTGCCAATCTGCTCAAACATGGAATCCAAGCTTGCCTCGACCGCGCTGATAGCATCCGCACGGTCAAGAAACGAAAGCTCCCAAACATCGTTAGTGCCGAAGAAGAGAGCGAACAAACTTGATCGCTCTGCTTCATGGCCGCTCTTCCGAGCGTTGATCTCGAACTCAATCCATCTGTCCACCTGGTCCCGCAGGTCCGGCGAGCTAGTGTTGAACACAATGTTATCGATGACGGAGCCGACAAAGCCACGGGAGGGCGCTATGGGCGCGAACGAATCGCAGGAGGCGCGCAAGCTCTGGCAGAGGTTGGAGGCCCATGTTGACGGAATCGTGCGTTCGCTGTGCCGGCGGTTGACGCCATTGCCGGCTGTCGACGGGATCGCGCTGGATTCGTCGCCGAATATCACGATGCGGTCCGGTAGCTGGCCAATCGCTACATACATTTCGAGCCGTTGTCAGTGCGCGCTCCTTTTTGGGGTCGGGCCGATCCAAACCTTTTCGATATCGAATCCTCAGCGATCCACAAAACAGGTAAATCAGAAACAAAAGAGCCACCGACAAGGCGGAGGAGTAAAAGCGAGTGCGGGCTTTCATGGCCTGGGCTATTGGGATATAATATATAAATGGAGACTGCAAGACAAAGCAGAGAAAACGAGTGGACGGATGTATCAACCCATAGACACAGTACAGCTACGCCAGATGCAAGTATGTATTATGGACGCGTCTCCTGAAAGGGAGATGATGAAGACCGCACAGTACTTTCTGCTTCCCAGGATGACGCGGCAGACGCATTGATCGCCATCACACTCCATTCCACATTCAACTTCCCTGCGGTTGGCAAGCTGGTCTATGGGCTTGAATATTGATTCAAGATGTGGCTGCCCATGTACCAGCCGAAACCAACTGGTGTTTGCTGAAAGGGTGGTTACACCCGTTACTTGCTTATTCATACAGGATACGTACGAATGGGCATGCCGAAGCCGGGAACAGTAATACCAAACCAGCCCTATGGAGCGGGAATAAAAATAGGAACATTCCGTGCGGCGGGTTGGGATTGGAATTGGAATTGGAATTGGCATTTAAACACCGAACAGCCGACGTGGATCCGTCACACTTTTCTGTCGCTGACAACCTTACGAACCGCGTCATGGATTTTCGTTCGACAATGCACAGCCAGAATCAACTGTGGAGTACAAGGGGAACAAACGGCCGCCGTCTACCGGCGGGCACCAAACACACAGAGAAATTACCAGTTACAAGCGGTATCGGGATTGATGTTGTGAATATCGAACCGATGTTTCCGGAGCTGCATAAGTACATACATGAGTACTCTAGGTAAGTCATTTCGCACCTATGTACTGTGTCAATGCACCCTATGCGGCCGACACTTGCCTGGACACAAGCCAAGTTTGGTTCTGACGAATTTCAGCTCATAATTCACAGACCCGGACGGCTGCTTATTCACGGCATTCTTTATGTACCGTGCCGATCGACGACCGTGAGTCAGTGACAAGCCAGCACAGACATGTCTGTCTCCATGCGGGTCTCCTCTGAAGTGAGAGTGACTCTGCTCTACTATCTATCCAGCGCCTGTTGGTGGAACGATCTCACAGCCAACCAGCGTTCTTGCACGCGCAACCAGCTTCACCATCCAGATACATAGCAGCACCGGCCCGACCGCCTCGCGTGCGCTTCTTTCTATGGTCGCTTCGCTGCGTGTGTGCTCTTGCTGCGCGGCGACACGGTTCTTTTTTTCTTCTTTTTTTTTTCTTTTTTTTTCGTGTTATTCATTCCGCCAACAACCTGCTCGGCTCATTTTTTGACTAGTGGAGAGAGCACCACCCGACCCTTTCTCACCCGCTCCAATGTCCCCATCGTTCAGCCTGGTCGCTTTGAGTACAAGCAGCCTTCAGGCTAGGAGGAGGAGGAGGAGGATGAGGAGGAGGAGGAGAAGAAGAATGAAGAGGAGCAGGAGGGAAGGGGGTTGTGCTTTGATTGACGGCTGGATGTGGTATTCGATTACACAGCAGCTACATATGCAGAACTGGGGCGCAGCACAGCACACACACAACATCGAAATCGAAATCGAGGGGATCAAACCGCACCTTTCTTCCGCAGGGAATTCGTGTCTGTCCTTCGATGCTGCTGATCATACTTTTGGTAAGGGGGCCGACAGAGATGCAAAGGGGGCAAACGACAGTGGTGCTGGCCAGCTAGCGGTCACCAGTCTTGATCGATGGGAGGGTTTTTTCCTCTGCTGCCATAAATTCTATGATTCACGAATTGAGAGCGAATGGCAAACATAAAACTGCGGCTTTTTGCAGTGGGGTGCAAGGCTTTAGATACAAGGTATGCTTTTCTTTTCCTTTTCTCCCGCTTCTTTTGTAACCCTCATCCTGGTGGGCGGCTACTCTAGGTACCCTTAGGTACCGGGTCACGCCCCTCCACCTCACCACTGCTGCTCTTTTCTTTTTCCTTTGATTTCTTCCGAGGATCTCGCATCACTCGGTGCTTGCCTTAGGGGTTGTCGAAGTACGGATGCAAAGTGGGTACGTTCGTTAGGCACCTAACACTCTGATTCCCACTCTGTTCCGTTCAACCCTGTTCTGCCGCGAAAACCGTCTGTCGTGTCTAGATGCATTCGTTCGTGTTCCTTTTTGGAAGGGGCCAAAGCGCTGCTGATGCCAATTTCTATTTTGTAGGCAGGATTCTCGACTAATGTGAGCATGGAACCATTTTCAGCCGGAAACAGCTAGCGGTGATATCAAGTAGCCAATCGGTCTATCCAATGCGCCTGATTCCAAGCCTGGAAATCTTATCTATAGATATAGATATTGACAATCTGGCCCGCTCACGGTGCCACTCCGGCACATATGTGGGCGGTTGTCTGTGGCTGAAGGAAAGCGGATATCCATTAGCAACCCACAATACCAGCCTCCTGAAAAGAGATTCCTTGAAGGTGATAGGCTGGGAGCATATGTATCCGTAAAAGGCATGCGAGCTTGCAGTACTGCACCATACAAGCCACCGTACAAGCTGACGCCACTCGCTCGTCGTGGCGGCGATGATAGAGTAAATTCAACCGCCAAGCCACATCTAGCCATATAAAATCTTTGACGTGAGGATGCAGGACAGACAAAACGCGACGGTGGCCAAGCCTTACATCCTCTATGTTTCTGCGACGACGGGTTCTGGCCTCTGCGACTGATTGGCACGGCAGCCAATCAACTGACGATTCACGACCCTCAAATTGGGGTGGGTGTCTCTTGGCGTTACGGGAGCTACTTAAGCTCCTCAGACCCCCAAACCCCTTTCCCTCCCCTCTGCACTGTGGGCTCCGGAAAAAAAAAATACCTCCTCTCAATTTTCCATCTCACACCCTAAGCCCTCACCCACCCATCTCCTCCCACGCCGCCGCCGTCCGCCCGCACCGCTCGACCCACACCGCGCCGCACAACACCACAAAATTAAAAAAAAAAAAAAAAAAAAAAAGGAAGAAGAAGAAAGACAAAGAAAGAAAAGAAGAGAGAAAGAGAAATCCTACAACTATTCAGACGCGGCGCGACTCAACTGAAAACAGCGGACATACGCAGCGCGACGAATTAGATTTATTTTTTTAGAAGAGCGAGCAATTAACTTTGTTGCGCTCGCCAGAAAAGAAAAGAAGAGGCCGGAAATTCTTTGAGCTCTCTCTTCCCGTCTTCATCGATACTCTATATTCTGGTCCAACTTTCTCGCTGGGTTTGTAACACCATTTTTATTCCACTTCCGTATTTTCTGGTTTATTTCATGTTCATTTTTTTTTTGATTCTGTTGACCCTGCCACACCATCCCCACCCCACGTTGAAGCACTCGACTTTGCTTCTGCCCAAGAGATACCCTGACGGTGCCACTACCTACTCTACTCACATACCATGCTCTACATGCTCCCATGCCATGCTGTATTTGCTGTGAGGACACAACTCATAACTCATAACTCACTTCACTTACACCTGTCTGCTTGCCCTGGTGCATGCGGGTTATGACACATCACCGCCATCACCGCCGCCGCCTCACCCACACCACTACGCACATCCTCGCTCACTCGACTCACTCGCTCACTCCGCTCTGAAGTTGTGGATTGTGGGAGGCGGCGAAGGTGGTTGGTCTTTGGTCCCGTCTTGTCTCGTCTCGCCGTGGCGTGTGCACTATTTCTTCTCTACACTCCGCAGCTGTTCTCTTCTTGCGGGTTAGGGTCCATCGTCTTGTTTTACCCTGCTGACTCATCCTTCCGCTTCCAGTTTCGCGCTATCTGTCGAACCGGCGTCCCTTCACCTCCCTTCCCTCCTTTCATCCTCGCTTCACCTCCGTCTCCTTCAAATAATCTCACATCTTCCTTTTCAGCCTCGTTCCCCCGGGAGAACACCCTCCACAACCACACAACCACACAACCACACAACCACCACCACAACCCACCCACACCACTCTCTATCAAACATCCCTCCCTTCCCCTTCCATTCCCTTCCTCCGTCCCTTCCCTCCCACCCCCACCCACGCCACACTACTCCGACTCCACACCACGCAATTCCCTGTTGATACGATTACGAAGCGCGTCTCTTTTTTTTCTGTTCGGTCCGCCAAGCTACGTTTAACCACGCGACGACCCATAGATCTTCCTACAGTCCCGTTCGATTTCGATAAACTTTTCAGCCTCATCTTCTACCCTACACCCACAGCCACCTTACTCTAGAGTTACTCTCCTACAACACTACAACAAATAATACATCACCAACCACAACACCTCCGCGTCCGTCTTCGCTAGTTCTCACCACACCACCATTTCCCCACTCCAACTACCACCACCGCCTACTCGAAGCCGCCCTGTCTTCCCACAATTCTGCTGGACGTGTCCATCCCGTGGTTACTACGGCTGGTGGACCAACGAGCGCTTCGATTACTGCGCTTGACCCGCCTTCAATTTCAGATCAAAGTCCCCATCCTTTCATGGCCGTTATGAGCCCACAGCCTTCTCTCAGCGTACCAGAGAACAAGGTTTCATCTGCTGCCCCCACTCCTGCTTCGGCAGGTGCGGGTAGCATGGTATCACAGGAGGCTACGGCAATGGATTTGGATCATTTCGGGTGAGTTTGCCCCCGTTCCTCTTCCTACCCGTTGCCCGTTGCCTCTCCCCTGCCCTGCCCGCCCTGCCTATTCCCTCCCCTCTACCGCATGCCTGCCTCCCACCCTTCTTCCGTCTCATCCCCGCCGGAGAGTGGTATGCATGCCTCTTGCGTCACAGCGCCGTCGTGCACTGCTGCCTTAAGGGACTGTTGCCACTCGATGGTTGTGGTGGGGTGGACAGGTGAGGGGATGTGATTGATCAAGTCGAGCATTGCTCTCACCTCTTCCCTTTTCCGAGTCGTCTCCTACTTTCTACCGCATGTTTGTCCGTTTGAAAAAAACAATTGTATTTACAAGATTTCCCTCTTCAAATTTAGTTCGAAGTCAAATGATACTTCATCCGTCCGTCCGCCCTCATCTCCGCGAGAAGACGACAAGACTTCAGTTCCCTTCGTGAATGGAAACAAAGGAGTTACTGCGCCTCCGTCGCCGCCGATACCCACTCCACCCCTCCGTTATACCTCAAGCGACAACGGACAGGAGCTATCGGATCTGCATATCACCTCCCCGGACGGTTTGATTATGCGCACGGGCAATTTCGAGATTGGTGGCGATAAGGCTTCCGATGAAACCAAATCGGATTCGCAACCAGTCAAGACTGAGGCTACTTCTTCCCCGAGTCCTACCGCTGCTGAAGAGAACGATCATGCAATGGAAGATGCGCCACTGAAGAAGTCTAGTCGGGAGCGTGAAGAGGATGAGGATGGCAATGATGAAGACCGCCCGAACAAGCGTGCGAAGACGGAGGACGCCGCAGAAACGGAGCCTGCGGCCATTTCAGCGTCGACTACTAACCAGTACACCGGTCCGTTGACGCCCGCCAGAGTGAAATTCGTCTTGACCGTCATTCGCAGCTTGCGCCGCTCGAAGGATGGTAGGCCGTTTTCCATGCCTGTGGATGCGGTGAAGTTGAACATTCCCACGTACTACGAACTCATCACCAAGCCGATGGATCTTCAGACGATGGAACGAAAGCTGAATAATAATGAATACGCTGACCTAGATGGTTTCATGGACGATTTTAAACAGATTCTCTGGAACTGCCTGACATTCAATGGCGCTGATAACCCCGTCACGGCCATGTCTAGGTCAATGGAGGCGTCGTTCTACCGCCATATGAAGGACATCCCCTCTGAGGCCGTTGTCGATGTCGAGAAGCACAAACCCAAGAAGAAGGGCCACGTTCTCAGTGGCGCGGCTGCTGCTAGTCATCAAAACAAGGCGAGCGGTGCGTCGAAGACTACTGGAAAGCAGGCTCACAGGAAAGAGCCAAAGCCGTCGGCCCAGTCACCCCCGGCACCTTCTCCGGTTTTCTCCCTGCAGCCTTCGGGTATGCCTCAGATCCGGCGGGATTCGACGGCGGGAGACGGGAGGCCCAAGCGAGAGATCCACCCTCCTGCGCCCAAGGACTTGCCATACTCGACGAAGCCACGCAGAAAACAGAATGCCGCCGAGCTGAAGTTCTGCGACTCTGTCCTCAAGGAACTTCTCAGGAAGGCCCATGAGGGTTATGCGTTCCCTTTCTATCATCCAGTTGACCCGGTCGCATTGAACATTCCCGAGTACTTCAAGGTCATTAAACGCCCCATGGACCTACATACAATCGGTGAGAAGTTGAAGATGAATGCATATGAGAATGCGAACGAATTTGAGGAGGACATGCGTCTGATGTTCAATAACTGCTACAAGTTCAACCCGGTCGGTCAGGCGGTTCACCAGATGGGTAGGCAGCTGGAACAGGTCTTCGACCTTAAGTGGAAGGACAAGCCGCTATACACCAACCCGGGTAGTCGGTCCCCACAGTCCGCCAGCCCTCCCCCCCTTGACGACGAGGATATGAGTGAGGAAGAAGATTCGCAACAGCCTAATATCGCCGATCTCGAGAAGCAGCTCGAGAAGATGAAGGAGGAGATCTCTTCGTTGAAGAGGAAGAAGAAAACTCCACCGGCACAGGCCAAAAGCCACAAGAGTAAGGCCCAGCAAGCTGCCGCTGGTGGCCGCAAGCAGTCGGGAGGCAACCAATCTACGAACTCCAAGAAATCATCGGGGAAGCCTAAGAAGGATGTTCCATACATTTCGTTGGAACAGAAGACTGAACTCTCCGAGAGGATCAACCTATTGCCTCCTAAGAAGATGCACTATGCTCTTGTCATGATCAAGGAGATGATGCCCGAACTCGGAAACGTTAGTGAACTGGATTGGGGTGATACTCTGTCTACGGATGGGGCTAACATCTCACAGGACGGGGCCGAAATCGAGCTGGACATAGACGAGCTCGATCCTCACACTTTGCACAAGCTTTACAAGTATGTGTCTAAAAACGCCCCAGAGATCGCCAAGCCCTATGTCCCACCTCCTCCGCCCCCACCAGTACAGACATACGAGCCCATGCCCAAGGCCAAGCCTGGTGTGAAGGGAAGAAAGAACAAGCCAATGTCTGCCGCCGAACAGGAGGCCAAGATTAAGGACATAGAGTCGCGTCTCCACAGCTTTGAGAAACCTGCTGCGTTCACTCCGGCCGCTCCTGGTACGTTGTATTCCCATAGAGCCCGAGGAATTTAACATCTAACGTCATCCCAGCTCCTGCGAACAATGACGACAGCGATTCGAGTGGTGATGACGAGAGCTCTGCTTCCGAGAGCGAGGAGGAGTAAAACCAACCTTCACGATCGTCCATCGTCGTTTCCACGCCGCTTGTTTTTTTCGCCGTGGCAACGCCATCGTATCGTGTCGCTTCTTTTTCCGCTCATGTCGTAGGATCTGATAATCGCTTGGATCTCCATCGTCGTTTTTTTTTCGTCGATAGGGACCGGTATATCTCTTTGTGTGGAATGGCGTTGGTTGATGCTTCTTGCAATGTCTGTCCGTCTCAAAGGCTTCGTCTTTTGCTTCATCTTTTTTTTCTCCGGTAACGCCGTCGTTGCTTGTTTCTTCGGCGTTTCCTCCGTGGGTGTATCTTTAGTCGGGCGTTGAATTGTCTCATTTGGCTTGGTTGTGATTCTTCGTACGTACCGTTTCTCCTTGCTCCCCATACCTTTTAGCAAATCCAAAAGGTTGAAGGCATTGTGGCATTTGTTTTTTGTTTGTCGTTCTCCTTGCCCTTCTTTCGCTTATCATTTTTTTTTCTCGGTAAATGAGAGGGTGCGCTTGATGGTGTGCGAACAGCATGATTGCGTTTGTTTCCATTGTCGTTTTCGAAGGTTGTGGAGCTGTCGGGTTGTTATACGGCGGACGATGGGTCGAATCGCTCCGAGAGACGCCGTACTTGCTTTTCGATAGCTGGAAAGACTGGAAGGAAATGGAGGGATGTCGGTTGCTTGGTTTTAACTTGTCTGTACGTACCGTCTTTTGTTTTTCCTGCATTTTTAAAGGAAACAGTGTATGATAAAAAGGAAGTTAGTTTGGTCAAAATGAGAAGAGGAAAGAAACGTGAAGATTGGAAAACTCACCGTAGTCTCGTCGTCACAGTAAACTTTTTTTTCCTCCATACCATGAGGCTTCTGTTAGAGGGAGGCTTCCAAGCGGCTCTGGTAGCATAGTGCGAAATATGCTGCAACGCGTCGTCACATTGCGCGGAAAACGTGAGAGATAGTGTGATCGTGTGTGTATGGTGTGAGGAGAAGCGCGAGGAATACAAGCAAGACCGGGGGATATCTATTACAGCTCCTTTCGAGGATTCCGCGCGCATCATATGTAAGACTTTTTGCCTTGAACTTTTCATTTTTCGTTGGGGGAGGGGGGTATACGAACTCGTAGGTAAAGGTAAAAAAAACACGACGGTAACTATTTTGCCCTTGAACCTACGTGAATTCGGTCAGTCAGTTTCCTTCTCTCTGGAGCATCGCGCGAGTGGTGGGGGGGGTGGTGCCTTAACTACGACTTCCTTCCGTGTCTCCCCCGCCCTCCCTTCCATCGAATCACAAATCCTCGCCGCCGCCCTCGTCGTCAGTAGTCGCTTCCTGCCGCTCCTGCATGCTGGTCTTGCGGAGGACGTCGTCGAGACGCATCTTGAGCTCGGCGAGCTTCGCCTCCTTGACCACCAGATGCGACTCGTCCAGGTCCTCGATCACGAAGATGTGCCCGCCGTCGGCGTCGATCTTGAGCAGGATCGCTTTGATGGACGGGTCGCTTTTGGACGGGACAGCGTGTTAGCAGCCACGGGCGCGGATGGACAGGGAGGAGTGGACCATTCGACAAGGACTCCTGGTCATTTGGACGGGGATATCGGTTAGTTTTTTTTTTTTTTTTCCCTTTCTTTAACAAAAAAATAAAAATAAAAATAAAAATAAAAATGTGGAGATTGTAGGGACTGTAGGGGATTGCGGATTTCACCAGGGGCTTGTGGGAGACGACGACCGAGATCGACTGACCTTTGTTGACACGAGGCATGGTGGTGTATTCGCTGTGGGTATGAGTATGTCGAGGTTTGGTTCGGTGGAGGTGGTATATGGGGGGGGGGAGGGGTGTGGTGGAAGGGAGGAGGAAATATGGAATGATGTAGCCGAGTAAATCGATACGACGAAAGAATAGAAGAGGGGGGGGGAGCTTGATCCAGTATGAGGCCGGGGAGAGAAAACGAACGGACGGCGGCGGTGGACGATGTCGCGATCGTCTTCAGCTTCACGTTCGCGTTCAAATGAATTGACGTTCAAAAAGAGAGGAGAAGGAGGAGCAAGGTTATGTGAGCAAGGTCAAGAGATGGGTAGCATAGCATAGCGTAACCATATAGATACATAGAAGCGAAACAAGGTTTGCTCGACCTATTTAATTAGCCAGCTACATACATAGCCCCGAAACACATTGAAAATCTATGTAGAGTAAGTATGTAGATACTTGCTTGGGTATGTACATAGCAAAAAAAAAAAAAGGCTTAGATAGTGGCGGTTGGGATATTGACTGTATGTACTTACTTATCTACTCATTTAGGTATCGATGTAGATGGATGCGGAAATAAAAGTCCCGTGGGGCTCGCTCGGGTATGTAGATAGCTGGATAACAGATACATATCCATCAGCCTTGGTTATACCTACCACTGGGGCAAGACGATCCGGAAGTACGCGCTACATCTAGATCTGGAGGATGTATATATTTCGTGACAGCGGCCCGGAACCCGGAGGCTGGCAATACGTGTGTATGTAAGTAGTTACATGATACATCAAAGAGGAAGCTTAAACCGGCGACAGCAGATGGGTTGGGTGGATATCTACATAGACGTGGAGGCGCCTGCCCTCGAAATGCGTGCAATCGGAGTTGCGAACAGAAGCAAACAGACGCAAACAGCTCGGAGGTGGCTGCTGCACCGGACAGCTGTTTGTTCTGTGCGAGCTCGCCATACATGCATACATACATAGCCGTGGAAACCTGTTTGGATTGGATTCGATTCGGGTCAGCACTGCCGACAGCTTGCTGCACTTGTTGGCCGACGCCCAAGGATTATCTACACTGCTTGCCAGCTATTTATTCTTTGTGCTCGCTGCGCACGACCACTCGTTTCGCGCACGCGGACCGCGCAACGCAGCATCTCTTTCGGCGCCGGGTACACACACATGTAACTACTCAGCCCCACGTCTTCCGCTGCAGATGGAAAACGTGAGGATTGGTGCCTAGGTAGCACCTGCTCCGTCCCCCCCCCCCAGCCGCACTGTCTCGCCGCCCAGCACAGGTGCATATGTGCCTATTGATGCACATATCTAGAGTATGTACCTATTGACTTCTCCGTGTGTGTGCTCAGCACCGACTGCCCACTAACGAGCAGAGAGCACTTACCTATGTATGTAGGGCATTCGAATGCGTAGAAACTTATGTAGGCCATTCGAATGCCGAGACGCTAGCCATGGCGCTGGTGGAAATCGGGTGGCTTGTGTAGACTATTTTCTTTTTTCCGGGGTCAATTTCCTCTCTCCCGGGGGCAAAGCTGGAAGAATTTCAGAGCCGTTCGTTCATTGCTAACATTTGACAACAGCGAGTGTTCGGCCTCCAGTCCCACCAAATTTCAGCAGCAGCATGTCCAGCGGGTTTTTCCAGTGGAATAGCCACTGGTCCGGTTCTCGGCAGAGGTGATGGTGGAAGGGCGGATTCAGTCTGGTAGATTCTTACTCCATAACGGGGAAAGAAAGAAATCTTAGCCCTTGGCGTCACTTTGGTGCTCTCTTAGATAAGTAGCTTCTCGGCATTCGAATGACCTAGATGCATACATAGGTACTTCATACTCTGCACTTGCATAAGTTATGTACTCTACATATGCACATACAAAGCACCGCACCAGCCGCGCTACACTGGCTGCAGTTCTCGTCTCGCCCATAACTTTACATAGCGCAACGACAAGGACAACGACATGGCACGAGATCTCCGCCGCCCCATCGCAACCCTACGGCTTGCGGTTAGCACCCAGAGTAAGACAACCCAATTCCGTCCCAGGACTGAGCAGAGCAGCTCGTCTAGATATGACACACATACTCTACATAGTTCTGCTGCGCCGACCACTGGAACCAAGCCAGTAATGAGGAGCGACCGCATCGACCCCCGCCGTCATAGATACATATCTGCCCTCGGAGCCGGCCGCCCGCGGTCCCACGGACGAAGGACAGGATTCGTGTTCCGGAGTCCACGCATCGGTCGTGTGTGCAGGTCTGATCATTGGCGGGCTGTCACTCGCTTTTTTTAGCTTGTTGGTTTATTTATTCATTAATCGCGTGCGACCTATCTCGATCGACATGGCGATAACAAAACCATCGGGGTTGTCGCTCGCTACCAACCCTCCGCCCTCCACACCCACCTGGCATCACCGCGGAGTGATGGCCCGTGCGTCAACCTGAGAATACATAAGTACATACTTACATACTTACTTACATACATCTTGCGTGTGCAGATATTGTTCATTTTTTCTCTCTCTCGGTGGGGCCATCTCGTCATCGTCATCGTCATCGTCATCGCTGTCTCGGGAGAGCATGGGAAAGGAAAGGAAGAAGGAAGCTGTTCCAGCGGTTATTCTTGCTCAAGAACTCGGTCAAGCAATCCCCATTTTGTTCTACGACGAAAGGAGAGTTCCCACCGGGGTGTAACATTCTGCAGGATTGCAACCACCAAGACCGCTCGTACGAACAGCAGTAGGATCAGGTCGGCTCACTCTGCTTACAAACTTAGGCGCGTACTCCTTACGTGTGAGACCGAATCTCGCCCAAAGCATCTCGAGCATGCCCCCCCCCGCATCGCCGATATGGCTGTATCTACATCGGTGACACATACATCGTGGGGGGGGCGGGCGGTCGGCGCACCGTAGATGTCCACAGATATTCTACGTATTCGGCCGTAATCCGGACATGCGTCGGTGGGGCGTCTGGATATGTGGTGGCGGTGTTGAAGGTCGTGTGGGTGGCCGATCTCGGGAAAGAGGCTTAACCACACTGGCTCGCGTGCTGGATGGAGCGGAGAGGTGGACGCTTGCGCTGATGTGGAGAGAACACTGGAGCACAAGGTATGCACTGCATGGGACGGAGGACGGAGTGCTCCGTCCCAATGGCCGTGTCGGAAACCTGTGCCCCATGATTCCTTGATTCCGGACAGCGGTGGCCAAACAAGCTCCAAGGCCATTCCTCCGCAATACCACACTCCGACAAGTGCTCCGCGAAGAGGGTAGCTAACTAGTCACCGACGCTCATTCGGTTTCTTGACATCATCCAATGGCGTACATAAGTAAGTACCTAGATACATGCCTACATGCCCATCAGATTTTGGCATTCGTTGGCATTCGGCACTGGGCACCGGCACGGGCACCGGCACGGCACTGGCACCCCGAGCCGCACCTTATCTGGAAGTCAACGTGGATACGTATCTACACGGCTCTCCCCCGAGCCAGTGCGTCACCTGTCCGGACTCCGGAAGAGGAGCGAGTGCCGGAGAGTTTCATGGTTCTCTTCTGGAGCGGAGTGGCTCTGTATGTACCACGAGGCACATGCATCCACAGTTTGCTGGCCCGTATCTATATTCCACCAAGGGCCGGCGAAAAGCATCCTTCAACCAACCCCACCCACGAGGTGGATAGATATCTAGCCATCGGGTGCCCGCCATGCACACCCGCACGGGAGATTTCCCACTTTCCGCCCCTCCAGCGAGCGCGAATAACATGCTGATGGGCGCCTAGATACCACCGTGTACAGTACAAAAGCGGATTACCACTCGCAGTTGCAGTTGTATGTAGTTGCACGACTTGTTTTTTTTCCCCTCTCGGGGGGGGGGGGGGGGTTGGAGATTTCCCTGCACGAAGAGAACTCGATGTGGGGCGTTGGCGGCTATGTTGGGTGATGCACTTGGCACCTACTGGGAGGCGCACACCTTCCGCATCGACGTCCGGGCCCAGTTCGCCATACACACGGTCGGGTTCAAGAGCGAAAACGGCTTAATGGCAGGATGTGCCATTGTGAAAGGTGACGGGACGGAGCCAGGGCCGGGAGGTGGGGGGAGAAGGTGAAGAATCCATCGCGTGGTGATATGGGAGAGGGTTGGGGAATGGCCGCATATGCAAGCGCCCGGTTCAGGTCTCCCACGCCGCCGGAAGAGTCGGGGGGGGGAGGGGGAGGGGGAAGCCGGGCTGCTCTAGATACATATGTAGAGTACACACGTACGTATCTATGAAGATACATACATACATAGATGGCCTTCAGGCTATCTGTACGCTAGATCGAGGGTGATTGTGGGCGCCCAGAACGGTGAGCGAGAAAGGCAAGAGGAGAACGTGTGGGCTAATTATATATACTCTACATTCGCCCAGCCCGGCTGTCAGCAAGCGGTAATAGACTAGTAGTTATATGTATCGAGACCAACATGTGTCTATCTGTGGAGAGTGTCCAACTGCTTCGGCCGTGGAGCGACCGATTCGCGCTAGTGTCGAGCACAATGCGCGAGCGGACTAGCCGCAGCGGATGGAATGCAGCAGAGCGAGCGTGAGTACAGAGAGTACGTGCTCTGGCGGCCCTCTGCAGCACGAAGGCATGTACTGGTACGCATCGTTCCCCAACGAGCAGAACGCCACCCACACAACTCGCTCACACGCACCACACGCACCACACGCACCACACGCACCACACGATCAGGCGCAGAAGTCCGACTGCGATGGGTGCGTGGGCGGAGGCGTGGGTGTATGGATTATGGATGGTGGGTGAGCGAGAGAGAGGTAGGGGGGGAAAAAAACTGGGTTTCGTCCGGGAACTAGATATATATCTGACAGACAAGACATGCCTCCCC
>Ga0307516_10000445_pt1 | contig 54452 bp, 51 predicted proteins | sample 19_EM_MG_FD_203310 | JGI IMG/M metagenome (GOLD analysis project Ga0307516, IMG submission 203310) | Populus trichocarpa ectomycorrhiza microbial communities from riparian zone in the Pacific Northwest, United States - 19_EM | ecosystem: Host-associated > Plants > Roots > Unclassified | place...
TAGAACGTGTAGGCGGCCGTGGCCGGCGCCACTACCGAGCCCGTCCAGCGCACCGAGAAGTTGTCGACACCGACGCCGGTCGGGCCCGGCGCGCCGCTTCCCCAATCGAAGCCGACCGTCGCGTCGACGCGCGACGCCGTGACCGTCCAGCTCGCGGGAATGACGGTGACGCTGTTGTCGCGCTGATTGAAGTACTCGCCCAAAAGCCCGGTGGTCGGGTTGATGGCAGTCACGGTGACGGTTTGCGTGGGCGGATCGAGCTTGATGCCGGTGCAGGTGCTCGCCGACGGATCGGGCGGCACCGCCGTCAACGTCAGCCCGCTATTGGCTGCGGTAAGGCCTGGATTGCTGCTGACATCGAGACCCTTGCTGTCGTCGACGATCACCTGGCAATACGGATCGCACGGGTTATCGATACAAGCTTTGGAGCTGCCGAGGCCTTCGGTCTGCACGCCCGGCGTCGAGTCGGGCAGCATGACGATCTTGTCGCCCTCGCAGGCGCCCCACTTGCCGTCCGTACAAGCGCGCTGGCCCATCGAACAGGCCGTGTATCCGCCCGAGTGACGAGCGACGGAGCCACAATCGACCACTTTACCTGCGGTGTCGCAGGCGCAGCCCTCTTGCGGCGTATTGCAAGACGGCGCGGTCGGAATGTCGTGCACGCTGGTCACGCTGCTGCCGCCGCTGGCTAAACCCGAAGGGTTGGCCTTGTGCGCACAACCCGTCATGGCGAGCGATGCGAGCAGTGGCGACACGAGTGAGAAGGCCCGCAGCTTAGACAGCACGCCATCCCCCTTTCACTTCTCGTGCCGCGCTCTCGAGCGCGCTAAAGCCAGCCCTTATGCCTAGATTCTTAATTTGAGAAGCGCGCTGAGGCCGCAAGTTGGCGCAGCGGTACGCAAGATTCGCAGAGCGCATATCTCGAACCGCGCAGCTAAAGAGCAACGACTGAGCCACCACTCGACGATGGACGGCGCAGGGCGGTACGAGTTAAGCGAGTTGTACGCCGCAGCGAGTCGTGGCCGGGCGAATCACCGTGGTACGTGAACGTGCCACATCGGCTCCATCGGCAACGGCGCGCACAGCGGAAGCCTGGCCACGTCCGCCAGCAGCCTGTCGAACTCGACGGGGTCCGTGACTAGGTCCATCGCTTCCGGTAGCAGCGCGGCGACGTCGCGCGCGGCGACGCCGCTACCACCGCGCCAGGTCAGCATCGTGAGTGACACGAAGCGCGGCCGCTCTGCCAGCACGAAGCGTTGAAAGCGCGCGCGCGCCGACAGGTCGTAGGCTTCGAGCGCGCTCGCGTCGGCGTAGTAGGCCAAGCACGGCACTTGGCCGATCAGCCCGGCCAAGCGCTGCACGAAGCTCGTGCCCAGCTCAGCTGACAGCGAGCCGACGAAACGCCCGTACAGCACGCGGTGCGCGATCCAGCCATAAGCGACGGCTCCGGCCCGATCTTCCAGCATATGCAGGCCCGCCGGGTTGAACAGGTCGTGCATCGCCCGAGCTGAACGGCGTCTCGGCAGCGGACTTGAGGCGAGCTTCCGTGCATACTCGGCGGGCTAGCACGATGCGTCATTACCCCGCATACTGTTCGGACTGCCGCAGACTTTGGCTGGTGGCAACCACCGAGACGCCCTCGGCGAGCCCGGTCTGTCCGCGCTGCCAGGAGCGCGGACGCCTGGTGCCGGGCGCGTACTATTCGGATCCGGCCAGCGTGGTGTTCAGCCAAGTAGAATCTGCCATCAACTCGACTCAGCTGAGCCTAACCGCGCTGGGGCGGCTGGCGACCGAGCTAGAGAAACTCCTGCCCTCGCCGAGTGAGCCAGAAGTCGACCAGACCTTCGCCGACGTCATGCAACAGCTCGGTTTGGACGCGCACAGCGGACCTCCGCCAGGCAAACGCGTCGTTTTGCGCATGGTGGTGACGATCGCCAACACGCTGTCGCAGCCCGTCGTCCGCGAATCGGGCGTGATGCGCCTGCCACAGACCATCCCCGGCCTATTCGACCTCGTCCCGCGCAAGCGCAGCGACGAAGGCGACGGCGAAGCCGGCCCCCAGCGTTAGCCGTTGGCCTTGGCGACGGCGGGTCGGTTCTTCGCGCAGGCGCTGAGAAGCTCGCGGACTTTGGCGGCCAGCACTTTGGTGTCGAACGGCTTTGGCAGGTAGGCCGTGCCAGCTTGCAAGTCCGCGGCCGGCACCGATTCTTCGAAGGTGAAGCCAGAAATGAACAGCACGCCGAGTCCAGGCCGCTCGCGTTGCAGTCGCTGAGCCAGCTCCAGACCGGTTAGGCCCGGCATCACGACGTCGGTGATCAAAAGATCGATACCCGGCCCGTGACTCTCGGCCAGCGCGAGCGCGCGCGCGCCGTCTTCGGCGACCAGCACCCGGTACCCCTCACGCAGCAGGCTGCGGCGAATCACGGAGCGCAGCGTAGGCTCGTCGTCGACGACCAGCACGGTCGCGCTGCGACGCGCAGTCGACTCTGCTCGCCGCTCGGGTGACACCGATGACAGCTGCTGCGCGGAGGCCGGCAGAAATACCCGAAAGCGCGCGCCCTGCTCCCGCTCCGAATCCACCTGAACGCGGCCACCCCACTGCTCGGCGATGGCCCAGGCCGCCGTCACCCCCAGGCCCGGCTTGCGCGAGTCACCCTCGAACGAAAAATACGGATCGAAGCCGCCATTGGCGTCACCCTCCGCGCGGGCCGTGCCCGAGTACTCGACGATCAGCTGCACGTAGTTGCCCGGCCGCAGCCCGAGCTCGCCCGCAGCTGGGCCGACCGCCGTCGCGATCAGCAGCCGTCCGCCTGCCGGCATGGCGCTGCGGGCGTTGGCCACCAGATTGACCAGCACCTGCTCGACTTGCGCTGGATCGGCGTACACGCTCGTCGCCTGCTCAGCGAGCTCGACCGAGCTGGTGATGCCCTGTCCCAAAATGCGCCCGAAAAGCAGCGACCACTCGCGAGCCAGCTGATTGAGCTCGAAGATCCGCGGTTCTGGTCGCTTACGCCGACTGAACGCGAGCAGATGTCGAATCAGGGCGGCGCCGCGCTCGGCGGCCTCCAGCGTCTCGTCGGCGGCCAGCTTGCCATGCTCGTCGAGAGCCTGGCTCTCTTTCATGAGCGTGGCGTTGTTGATCACGACCGTGAGCAAGCTGTTGAAGTCGTGAGCCAGACCGCCGGCGAGCCTGCCTGCGACCTCTAGCCGCTGAGCTTGCCGCAAGGCATCTGCTTGCTGTTCGAGGGCCTTGGTGCGCTCGAGCACGCGATGCTCGAGCGTGCGATTCGTGTCTTGCAGGTCGACCTGCGACAGCGACAAGCGCTCGAGCAGCTGCGCGTTCTCGAGCGCAAGCCGAAACGCGCGCACGAACGAGCCGTGGTTGTTCCGCGCCACGCGCTGCATGGCGAGCGCGTACGCGACCAGCATGGCGCTCATGCCCAGGTGAATGCGGTCACCCTCGAGCAACGAGCGCGCGACCAGCGGCCCGAGCGCGAACACGAAGAAGCCGTAAAACGCCGGCAAGTGGCACGACAAGGTGCCGGCCGCCGCCGCGGTCATACCGCCGATGGTGAAGGTCAAAAGGCTCTGCGAAAGGGCGCTGTCTCGCGCGAAGAACAGCACACCGGCCGCGCCCCACAACATGCCGGAAACGGTCGAGGCTAGCACCAGGCGGCGCCCCCAACTCTCGACCTCGCCGTCTGCCGGCCGTTCACGCCGATAGCGCCGCTGAAAGGCGGCGCGCGCCACGCTCATGGCCAGCACGGCGCTCAGCCACAGCAGCAAGCGCAGGCGGGGCTCGTCGTTCCACAGCGTGCCGACCACGACGGCGCCGACACCGACGTTCGCCCACAAGATGGTGGCACTTTGCTCGAAGAGCGCGCGGACCTCTTCGCTCCGCACCGTCTCCGGGGTCCGCATCACCCTTACAGATTAGCACCAAGCCCGCCGCCTGACATGAAATAGCGGACGTTTGTAGCCTAAAAGCCGGGCGCTTCTAGCTGCCCGAGCCGCTGAAGCTGCGTTAGAGTCTCGACCCGATGTTCGTAATCGAGCTCATTTATAAAGCCGAGCTGTCCGAGATCGACCGAAATATGAGGGCACATATGGCCTTCTTGAAGCGAAACTACGCAGCTGGGCGCTTCTTAGTCTCGGGTCGTAAGGTGCCGCGCGAGGGCGGCATCATTCTTTCGCTGGGCGAAAGCCGCGAGCAAATCGAGGCCATCGTGAAGGAAGATCCGTTCGTGTCGCGCGGGCTCGCCGACTTCCGCATCATCGAATTTCGTGAAAGCCAGCGCGCGCCTAGCATCGACGCCTTGCTGGCAAACGTGTGAGGGCCAGTACAATGTGACTAGTACTCTTCGCTACTCCGCGTCTGACGCCTCTACTCAACGGCTGCGCTCGCGCCTCAGCTGGGCCTGCCGGGCCCAGCCCCAGACCCCGCTCTGACGGCCCGTGGAGGCGAGCGGGCGAGCGCCAGCACGGACGAGCTCCGCGAACAGGTCGTGATCGGCGGGCGTGACGTCGCAGCTGGCGCCGCAACGTGGGCAGGTGAACTCGACTGGAAACGACGGTTCTTCCCAAACGCGTCCACACTTTTGGCAATCAAGCCTGTAGTGCACGCCCAGCGCGCAAACATCGCAATACGACCCAATGCTCGGAATCATGGGCGCCTCTGTGTGAGCAAGAGCATCACGAAGTGCGTCGCCGAGCTAGACAGGAAAAACGCGGACGGCCGCGTCGTGTCGTCACGGGCTAGTCATGTGTAACACCGTGTTGCGCGCTCGTGTCGGAATGTGAGGCGGTGCCCCGGCGCGGGCTGCAATGCTTTGCGTCGCCTGCCGCCGCCGCTCGAAAAACTCACAGGACATTTCGTTTGGCGAGCTTGGCGACCAGCGCCGTCAGGTCGTCGGGATTGACCGGTTTGCCCAAGTGCGCCGAGAAGCCCATAGCCGCCGCCTTGAGCTTGTCTTCCTTGCGCGTGTACGCAGTGAGCGCCACGGCCGGAGTCGCGCCGAGCGGCTCTGCCATGGCGCGAACGCGGCGCATGAACGCGTAGCCATCTTCGTCCGCCATGCCGATATCGCTGACGATCACGTTAGGTTGAAACCTCAGCAGCGCTTCTACGGCGGCCGCCGCAGAGGGGGCGGGCAGCACCTTGGCGCCAGCCTGCGTCAAGACCAGCTCGAGCAGGTCGCGAGCATCTGCCTCGTCGTCGACGACCAGCACGCGCAGGCCTTCGAGGCTAGCGCACGGTGGCCGGCTCGGCGGATGCTCGGACGCTGCGCTGGTCTGCGGTTCTTCGAGCGGCGGCAGCACGGCGTGCACCGGCAAGCCGACCACGAATGCAGACCCGCGCCCCGGGCCCGCGCTGTTCACCGTAGCTCGCCCACCGTGGAGCTCGACGATGTGGCGCACGATCGCCAGGCCCAGACCGAGCCCGCCGAAGCGGCGCGTAGTCGAGCTGTCGGCTTGCTTGAAACGTTCGAACACGTACGGCAAAAATCCGGCCTCGATGCCTTGACCCTCGTCGATCACGCTGGCGAAAAGCTGCGACCCGCGCTGCTCGAGCTTGACTTCGACGCGCCCGCCGCTCTCGCTGAATTTCACGGCGTTGGACAGCAAGTTCCACATTACCTGCTGCAAGCGCTCCGGATCGCCGACCAAGAAGGCGGGCTCGGGCGGGCGCTGAAATTCGATCGAGATTTCGCGCACGGCCGCCGAAGGGCGCACGACCTCGATCGCGTCCGCCACGATAGCGACCAGGTCTACCGGCCGCAGCTCGAGCCGCAGCTTGCCCGTGATGATGCGCGACACGTCCAGAATGTCTTCGATGATCTTGCTCTGAGCCGCGGCGTTTCTGTTGATGACTGCGATGCCCTTGGCGACCAGCGCCGGCTCCGGGCGGACCTTCAACATCGACGACCAGCCGACGATGGCGTTCAGCGGCGTGCGCAGCTCGTGAGACACGGTAGCCAAGAATTCGTCCTTGAGCCTGCCCGCCAGCTCGGCGTCACGCGCGGCAGCCTCGGCGCTCGCCGCAGCTACCTGGGCGCGCTCGTAGAGCAGCGCATTTTCGATGAAGGTTCCGACACGCCTGCCAAGCTCGCTGGCCAAGCCGAGGTCTTGACGATCGTAGCGACGGCCAGACTCGGCGGCGAGCAGCGAAAGTGTGCCTAGAACCCGCTCACGGGCCTTGATCGGCACGATCATCAGCGAACGGACGTCGGCTTGTTTCAGCAGCCGAAGTTGCTCGGCGGTGCCCGCGGTCCTGAGCAGCATCGCCTCGGGTACCTCGGCGTGCAAGATTGGCACGCCGGTTCGGACAACCGCCCAAACGCCGGCCGGCTCGTCTGGGTTGGGCGGATACTGCTCTTGGTAGACTTGGGCTTGACGCACCTTGGCGGGGTCGACGTGGGCCACTACCGCCGGCTTGAGCGTCGAGCCTTCGAGCAAATGGATGCTGCACCAGTCGCAGAGGCTGGGCGCGAGCACATGGGCCAAGGTATCGAGCGTGGCCTGGTAATCGAGCGACCTCGATAGCGCGGCCGTCGCCTCGTTCAAATGGCGCTCGTGCTCCTCGCGACGGCGCTCGAGACTGACATCGTGCCAAACGTTGACTGCCAGCTCGGGCGAGCCGTCGTCGCCCAAGACGGCGTTGGAACGAATCTGCGCCCACCACTCTTCGCCAGTGCGGCGATCGCGAGTGCGAACCAAGGCTGAAGCCGTGCGCTCGCCCGCCAGCACGCGGCGACCTGGCAAATTTTCCGGCGAAAACGGCTGCCCTTGCTCGTCGCGCATTTCGAAGCGCTGCAGCAGCTCTTGGCCGTCGATAGTCAGTAGCTCTTCACGGCTCGAAAATCCGGTCAAGCGCACCGCCGCCGAGTTGGCGAAGACCAGCTTGCCGCGCCGATCTTGCACCGTGATGCCATCGACCACGCCCTCCAAGATGACCTCGAGCTGCTCGCTCAGCACACGAAAGCGCTCCCGCTCGCGGGCCGTGTCTTCGGCCAGCCTTCGCGCCGTCAAATCGCGGGTGACCTTGGTAAACCCGAGCAGCTCGCCGGTTCGATCGCGGAGCGCCCGAACTACGATGCTGGCCCAAAACCGCGAACCGTCCGCGCGCACCCGCCAGCCTTCTTCCTCGAACCGCCCTTCGTTTTTCGCGATCGCAAGCTCGCGCTGCGGACGCCCGGCCGCGCGATCTTCTGGCGTGAAGAACAGCGAGAAGTCGCGACCGATGATGTCGTGGCTGCTGTAGCCCTTGATCTTCTCGGCGCCCGTGTTCCATGTCGCCACGCAGCCGTTGGCGTCCAACATGTAGATCGCGTAGTCGACCACGCCCTCGACCAATGAGCGAAAGCGTTCTTCGGAGCCGCGCAGCGCCTCTTGGGCATTGCGGCGTTCGGTGAGATCGCGCGTGACCTTGCCGAAGCCTCGAGGAGCGCCGGAGGCGTCGCGCAAGAGCGTGATGCTGACGAAGGCCCAGAAACGCGAGCCGTCCGCGCGAATGCGCCAGCCTTCGTCTTCGACATGACCGCTCTGCAGCGCTTGCTCCAGCTCGCGCTGCGGTTTGCCGCTAGCTAGGTCTTGCTCGGGATAGAACTTCGAGAAATGCTTGCCGATGATTTCGTGAGCGGCGTAGCCCTTGATCTTTTGCGCACCTCGATTCCACGACATGACGCGCCCGTCGAGATCGAGCACGAACATGGCGTAGTCCTCGATCTGCTCGACGAGTGCCCGGAAGTCATTCCAAGGGGGCTCGGTGGGTGTGTCCGGCACGGCAAGAGCAATGTAACGTATTCGGTAGGTGCCAGCAGCGATCGACTCGCCATTTGCAAGCTGAGGGGCGTTCCGCCTCGGTGAGTCTTTGCGCGGCGGCGCTAAAGCGTCGCCAGCCGCCGCTCAGGCCGCGGCGGCGCTGGGTCGCGGCAGGCCTTCCAGCACGATAGTCAAATCGCATTCCGAGGCAGTTAAACCCGCGTGCTTCGCCTTGGAGCGTGCGCCCGGCGCGAGCTCACCCGTCAGGAATGCATCTATCAGGGCCGGATGCACGTAACTCTTACGACAAATGGCGGGGGTGTTGCCAAGCTGGTCGGCGACGCTACGCAGCGCGTCGTTCAGCTGGCGTTTTCGCCCGCTCGAACCCGGCGCGGGCTCGTGGCCCCGCAGCTCGGCCAGCATGAGCACGCTGGCCAGCCAGGTGCGGAACGTCTTTGCCGTGAATCTGGTGCCGGAAATCTCGTGCACGTAGGCGTTGACGTCGCTCGACCCGACGCATTGATACTCACCCGCCTGATCCGCATACTGAAACAAGCGTTGGCCCGGAAGGTCACGGCAACGCTTCACGATTCGCGCCAGCGCCGTTCTCGAGCTGGTAGCGCTGATTTCCCACGCGCGCTCCCGTGCGGGCCATCAGCGAAACGACGGTCGCCGGCACCTTGTTGCGCGTGGTCGCTTGCAAGTGCCCGTGCCGGTCCTGGCAGATCCAGACGCTACGCCAAGCGGGCGGCAACGCGAGCTTGCGAATACGCTCGAGCTCGCCGGCGTTCGTCAGCCAGCGCCCGCTCGGCAGACGATACGCGAAGCCCTTTCCGCGCTTGACGCGCAGAATGCCGGGGTCGCCGCAGCACACGTAATGCAGGCTGGCGTGACCGGCGACGCGCGACGGCGCGCGCCGGTCGAAGCGCTTCAGAATCAGCGATGAAGCGGCCGACTGCACGCTAGCGACCCAGCAGCTTGAGCACGATGAAGATCAGTACGGCGCCGCCAAGACCGCCGCCGAACAGCAAATAAAGTAGTGACCAACCCGCGGCTAACATGGGCGCAGCGGTAGCGAGCATGAGCATGATGTTCTCCTGGTCCAGTTGTTGCGAAAGCTCTGTTCGATGGTGCAAGGAGCCTGCCAGTCGACGCTTGCCGGCGCGGCAACGACGTCCTCGGCCGCTGCCGCGGCGCGGCCCCAACTCGCCCCGCTGTGGCACACGCGTGCGCTCGTGCTCTTGCTGCTCAGCGTGGCGGCGACGGGCAGCATGTTAGGCCAAAGGCTGGACAGTCTGACGAGCTCAGCGGCGCGACCTGCTGAGCGCTACGTCCCGCTGCTGATCGTAAACCTTGCCCTCGCGCTTTACGTCGCGCGCTTCGGGCTCGCTCGCAGCAGCTTTTCCGACCTGCTCTGGCTCACTCGCAAGCGGCCCTCCGCGAGCAGCCTGCTCGCCGACGCCGCGTGGGCGGCAGCGCTGGCCGTCAGTCTATTTGCCGCGGAAAACCTGCTGCAAACCTGGCTCGGGTTTCCGGAGAGCGTGGCTGCCCATGGCCTCGTCGCTGAGTCAACCAGCGAGCAATGCGGTTGGCTTGGGCTTGCCGTGAGCATCGGGTTTTCAGAAGAGCTCGTCTATCGCGGCTACCTGCAGCGCCAGCTGGCTCTGCCGAGCGGTCAGGCGTGGCTCGGCGTCGCGCTTCAGGCTCTGCTGTTTGGCATTGCGCACGCCGAGCAAGGCGGCCAGGCGGTCGCGCGGTTCGCCGCCTACGGCCTCGGGTTCGGCTGGGTCGCCGCCCGCCGCCGCACGCTGCTACCCGGCATCATGGCGCACGTCGCGCTCGACCTGTGTGCAGGACTCGGCCGATGAAAGCGCACCCAGCGAGGCGCTTTTGACTGGGGCGCCAGCGCTCTGAAGGGCAACACACGAAAGCAGCGGGCGCCGCCGTCAATCGCGCGGCATCGGCAACTTGACCCTCACTGTCGTGCCATGCCCGACCGCTGCTTCGATGGTCAGCTCGCCGCCCACGATTCCGGCGCGCTCGCGCATGCCAGCCAGCCCGATGCGGCGCGGATCGTTCTGCCGACTCATTGCCTCGAGATCGAAACCGGCGCCGTCGTCGTCGACGATGCACAGCACGTGGTCGCCGCGCCGCTCGATGCTGACGCTCACGTTCTTGGCGGCCGCGTGCTTGAACACGTTGTTCATGGCTTCTTGAACGATGCGGTAAAGTGTGGTTTCGAGCGGCGTCGGCAGCCGCAGGTCGTCGATTCCCGCGCTGACGAAATCGACGGCAATTCCCGTGCGCTCGCGCCAACCGTCGAGGTAGTCTGCCAAAGCGCGGGCGAGCCCTAGCTCGTCGAGCGAGAGCGGCCGCAGCTCGTAGGCCAGCTCGTGGATTTCGCGCCCCACCTTTTCTGCGGTGGCGCGCAGCTCGCGCAGCTTGGCCGGCATGTCGCGTTCCGGCGCCGGCGCTTCTAGCGCTTTCATCGCCAACATCAGCGCCGTAATCTGCTGACCCACTTCGTCGTGCAGCTCACGCGAAATGCGGCTCCGCTCTTCTTCTTGGGCGGTGACCAGACGGCGCTGCAGCTCTTGCCGAGCCTTTTCGGCGTGTTGATGACCGTGCACTTCATTTTGCAGGCGCTTATTGAGCGAGTCGAGCTCGACGGTTCGCTCCTTCACGCGCCGTTCGAGATCTTCTTGCGCGCGGCGCAAAGCCGCCTGGGCGACTTGACGCTCCGAGATGTCGACGAAAGTGAGCACCACGCCCGCGATGCGATCGTCGGTCGTTCGATAGGGCAAGACACGAGCCAGAAATCCGCGCCCGCTGCTCTCGCTGACCTCGCGCTCGATCGGTACGAGCGTCTGCAGCACCCGCCCGGCGTCGTGGAGCAACTGCGGGTAGTCGAGCCGGTGCTGCAAGTCGGCGAGTGGCCGGCCCAGGTCGGTCGGGATCACGCTGAACAGCTCTACCGCCGGCGGAGTAAAGCGCATGATGCGAAGCTGGCGATCCAAAAACACCGTCGCAATGGCGGTGGCGCCCATCAGGTTGTGCAAATCGCTGTTGGCGTCGCCCAGCTCGTCGACCTTGCCTTTCAGCTCCTGATTCACCGTCGTCAGCTCTTCGTTGATCGATTGTAGCTCTTCGCGGCTCGTCTCGAGCTCTTCGGTAGCCGAACGCAGCTCTTCGTTCATGGCCTGCAACTCTTCGTTGCTGGCCTTCAGCTCCTCGATCGAGGCTTCGTTCTGCTCGACGATGTCGCGCAGCTGGCCCTTGGTCTGCTCCAGCTCGTGCTCGAGGTGGCGCACGACGGGCTCGTCTTGCTCACGCACGGCCGACCGCTCTGGCTCATCTAGATCGCGCAGCTCGAACGAGACCAGCAGAAAGTCGGAAGCCAACTCGGGGGCCGGCGAAACGCGAATGTCGACCGCGTATTTGCCTAAGCCGAGCTCAATCGCGACGCCGTTCGCCCCGGCAGTCTGCCCCGATTGGCGCGCGCGGAACAGCGCGGCACGCAGCTCTACCCGCAAGTCGGGATGCACGGCGCGCAGCAAGTTCATGCTCGGTTCGCCGCCCGCAAACTGGAGTAGCGGCGCCGCGCTCTCCGACAAATGCAGAATATCGTGGTCGCCGTTGACCACCAACGACGGTGGGCCGAAACGCTCGATCAGCCGGAGGTGCAGCTCGCTCCACGCCAAGCGATCTTGACTCGTTGCGCGCAGACTACCGAGCGTCGGCACGATGGGCGCGCTCGGCCGGTGCGCCAGCGCCACGGCCCGCTCGGCCTCGTCTTGCAACGCCAGCGCGCGGGCCAAGGTGCTCGGGCCTGAAGGCACAGGGAGATTGGCGCGCACGGCGGCGCGCACCGCGTAAATGCGGTGTTTTTTGTCGACGGGGTAGAAGCGGTGTCCGGCGTCGTCCACCGACTCCGACGAGCCCAAGAGCAGACGACCGTCGGCCCGCAGCGCGAAATGAAAGATATCGAACGTGCGCTGCTGCGCGCTCCTGTTCAAGTAGATGAGCAGGTTGCGGCACGACACCAAATCTAGCCGAGAGAACGGCGAGTCTTTCAGCAGGTCATGCACGGCGAAGAGCAGCATCTCGCGCAGCTCGCGGCGCACCCGATAACCCTGACGCTCTTTCACGAAAAAACGCCGCAGGCGCTCAGGAGAAACGTCGGTCGCGATCGCCTCGGGGTACAGGCCGCCGCGCGCCTCGGCCAGCACCTCTTCGTGCAAGTCGGTGGCAAAGACCTGCAGCGCCGGGGGCGCGTCGAGCGTTCGCGCGTGCTCACTCAGCAGCATGGCAATCGAATAGGCTTCTTCGCCGGTGGCGCAAGCCGGAACCCAAACGCGCACCGTGTCTGACTGCTGCTTACGCCTGAACAGCTCTGGAATCATGGCCTCCAGCGCCTCGAACGCCTCGCGGTCTCGAAAGAAGTTCGTGACCGAGATCAGCAAATCTTGCAAGAGCGCGCCCGCTTCCCCAGGATGGGTGCGCAGGAAAATCAGGTACGCCGGCAAGTTGTCGACAGCGTTGACCTGCATGCGTCGCGCGACGCGCCGCACGATGGTGGCGCGCTTGTAGTAACTGAAGTCGCGACCGGTGCGCGTGCGCAGAAAAGTCAGCACGTCTCGCAGCGCGACTTCGTTTTCGTCGGAGGGGGGTCGCGGCGTCAACGCCGGGTTTGGACCGCTTTCGGGCGGCACATCCAAACGCGCTTCGCGCGCGTGGTAGTCGAGCAGCCGGCCCGGAATTTCTTCGGCGGGTAGCACCCAGTCGACCATGCCGGTGGCGATGGCCGCGCTCGGCATGCCGGCGTGCTCGGCCGCGTCAGGATCTTGAACGATGGTGAGCCCGCCGCGCTCTTTGATGCGCTTGATGCCGACAGCGCCGTCGCCGTCGCTGCCGGAAAGCACGATCGCGACGGCGTGGGGACCGTAGCGATCTGCCAGCGAGCGGAAGAACAGATCGACGGTCATGCGACGGCCCGGCTCGCGCGGCAGCTCCGTGAGCCGCAGGTGGCCGTCGACCATCGACAGCTGCTTGGCCGGCGGAATCACGTACACGTGGTCCCGGAGTACGGCCTCGCCATCGCTGGCTTCGCTGACCTTCATGCTGGTCGCCCGCTGCAACACCTCGGCCAGCATGCTCTCGTGCTCGGGCGACAAATGCATCACGACGACGAACGCCATGCCCGGGTCGGCGGGCATCGCAGCAAAGAAACGCTGCAGCGCCTGAATGCCCCCGGCCGAGCCGCCGATGCCGACCACGCGGGGTTCGCGATAGCCGCAAGTCGGAACGATGTCGTCGAGCTCTTCGCGCAGCTCTTCCTCGGTCGCGTCCGGATCGAGGCCCCCCTTTCGTTCCTGCGCCGGCTCTTGCATGGCGCGTACGCTACAACAAACCTCGGCTGGACAGCGCCTGAACCGCTCAGGCGTCGCGCAGCCAACCAGAACGCAACGCGTAGCGGATCAACTCGGCACGGGTCCGCAAATTGAGCTTGGACATGGCCCGAGCTTTGTACGTTTCGAGCGTGCGCGGACTGAGGCCCAGCGCCTGCGCCATTTCCTTGGACGTATGGCCTTCGGCGATCAAACGGATCACCTCGGCTTCGCGCTCGCTCAAGCTGACGGAAGGCATGCTGCCCGGGCTGTGGCGGCGCTGTCCGTTGCCGACCAGGGCACCGGCCAACGACGGGTCGACATAGGTGCCCCCCGAGGCAACGATGCGCACCGCGCGCACCAGCTCGTCACAGGCGCTGCGCTTCAGCGCGTAGCCGACGGCGCCGGCGTCCAGCAGCAAGCGCGCGAACGCCGCCTCTTCGTGCGCCGAGAGCGCGAGCACCCGCAGCGAAGGCTCGCTCGCCAACATGCGCTTGGTCGCTTCTGCCCCACCCAGGTTCGGCAACGAAACATCTAGGACAACGACATCGGGGAGCACGCTACGCGCCAGGCTGACGGCCTCGAGTCCATCGCCCGCCTCCGCGACGACTTCCAGGTCGTCTTCGGCGCCGAGCAGCGTTTTGACGCCCGCGCGCATCACCGGATGATCATCGACGAGGAGGACTCGTACCTTCTTGGTGTCGCCTGGCGCTCGCGCTACGTCGCTGACTTTCATCGTCTGAGCAACTTTCGGTTCGTAGTCGATGGCTGGGTATGGTGGCAGTTAGTCTCATGGAGCCTGCGCCACTCAGCCCCGTAATGGAACCCCCTGTAGGCAAGACACCCGCATGCAGCCCTCCCGCAATTTCTCGCACTGTGACTAAAAGCACCTTGTCCGCAAAACTACGGACTTGGATCGCCGAGCAAAGTGGGCATCGGGACCGCCGACTCTTGCCAGAAAGTGCAGCCTACGCTCGCCCGAGTGGCGTGGCTCGTAGTCTCGACCGGCGCGGCTCGCAGCGGTCACACCGGAAATGCGGGGGCTGTCGATCGACGCCGACGAATACGACGTCTTCAATCAGTGTATTGATACCGACGTCGCGACCAACATCCGGCAGCGTGCACGTCGAAAACCATCCCGGGCACGGCTGCAGCCTCAAGTTGAAGTTTCCGTTAGCTCGCCCGAGCAGAAGGTCGGCACCGCCGGCGCCACACCTTTCGTGAATTCTGCGCACCACGTGTCAGTAAACTCCCGTACGCAGCCAATTTTGGCTGTCTTTGTGATTGTCGCCACCGACTCTAGGGCATAGATCCCAACGCATGCGACTCATTCCCGTTCATTGTGACAGCTGCGTGCGCTCGGCGCTGGTTAGCGAGAGCGCAACGGTAGACGGTCAAGCCACGTGCAGCGCCTGCGGCGGGCGCGCGCGGGCTCTCCCGGGGGAAAGTTATGCGCAAGACGACACGCTGCTCTTCGATGATCTCGTGGCCATGTTGCGAGACGCCGGCATCACGCCGCTCAATGCAGGCCAGCTCGCCGTCGAGCTCGAGGGGCGCAGCTACACCGACCCGGGGCGCGGTTTGCGCCGTCTCGCACAAGTCCTGCCCTCGCTCGGCATCTTGGAGTTGATCGTGGCGCGCAATCCGGCATCCATGCGCAAAGCCGAAGGCATGCTCGCCCTGTTGCTCAACGCCCTGGCCAACGGCCGCAGTCACTCGGGCTTCATGGCGGCCGTCGCCGCGCCCGTGGCGCCGGCCAAAACGGGCAGCGGCCAAACTTAGGCGCCAGCCTCGCGCGCGCGTCCCGATGTTGGCACGTGGATTGCTGCCTGCCGCAGCATGGCTACACGCAAACGAACCTCGCGCAAGAAGACGACCTCGCGCCGCTACGGCAAGCTCGCCGGCGAGAAAGTGCAGCGCAGCATGGAAGAGATGAAAGCCGGAACGCTGCGCTCCGGTCGCTCGGGCAAGAAGGTAACCAGCCGCGAGCAAGCCATCGCGATCGGTCTGTCTGAAGCTCGACGCGCCGGCGGCAAGGTGCCGTCTCCGCAAAAATCTGCGAGCCGAGCCGCCAAACGGCCCAGCGCGCGGCGAGCTTCGAGCGCCGCACGCTGAGGCCAGCGCGGCGAGCGGGCGCTCTGCACCCCGGGCCATTTGTCGCGCCCGGGGCGCATTGCCTCCCAGATCGGGTGGCGCAGCCGTCGGGGTGTAAGTCAGCGCATCGAGCCCGAGACGGGCTTTGCGCCGGCCAGCTGCGCTTGCAGTGACTGCGCTTCTTTCAAATGAGCTGCGACGGTCTCGCGCATCTTTTTTAGATCATGACGATCTGGTTTTCGGACAGCCGGCCCGGCGCGACCATGGTGCTCGGCGGCTGGGGCATCGCCGCCGCATTCCCCGCCGACGAATCGTTGAGAGATTGCGGCGGCGGCGAGCTGGGCGGCATGTTGGTCGGCTCGCCGTTGGGCGCCGGCGTCGTCGCGGCGTCCGGCTGAGGCGTGGAGACAGCAGCGGGCGGCTCGGCGGGCGGCGGGAGGTCGTCGGCTGAGCGAGGCGGCTGCTGCTCGGAGCCGCAAGCGAAGCACAGCGCCACGCACGCGAGCGCCGTCGTGAAAGTCGTCCGAGAAGAGAGCTGTGACATGATGATTTCCTTTGCGAGTGGTTGAGAAGCGGCCTGCCGGATGCAGCAAGCGTGCCCCGCGAAACCGCGCTAAAGAGAGTCAGCCCCATGTGGCGTCGAGCCAGCCTCCAATATCTGACGTTGCTGTCCTGTGCGCTCCTGGCGCCCGCGTGCTTCAAACCGAAGCCGGTCGAAATCACCCGGCAGTCGGTGCAGCTGTCGAGCATCGGGCCAGATGGCGTCGGCCTAGCCGTGGTGCTCGACGTGCACAACCCGAACGGCTTTCCCATCAGCGCCAGCGCGGTGAACGCTGTCATCGAGCTAGAAGACGGCTCACAGCTCGGTCAGGGCAGCGCGACGCCGGCCTTCACGATTCCGTCGCAGGGTAGCGTTGCCGTGCCGGCTGCGCTCAGCATGCGCTGGACCAACGTGGCGCTGCTCGCACCCTACGCGCTCGGCGCCAAACCTCTGCCGTATCGCCTGCGCGGTACCGCGCGCCTCGGCGGCGAGAGCCTGAACGTCGAGCTGCCCTTCAGCATCTCGGGTCAGCTCACGCCCGACCAAGTAGTGCAAGCCAGCCTACGCGGCGCCGCGTCGCTGTTCCCGAAACACTGAACCACCAGGGCGGGAGCGTTTAGCTGCGCAGGCGTCGCTGGCGCAGCCGCTCGGCGTCGCGGGCTTGATACAGGCTCGGCTGTTGGGGGCGCTCGAGGCCGTCGAAGACGGCGGTGCCGAGCGTCACGGTTCGCTCTTCGCTGCCCACCAGCCGTCCAAAAGTTCGGTGGCTTGCTCGGCCAGCTCCCAGGCTTTGAGGTGCTCGAGCGTAGCCACCGGCATTTTGGCAAGCTCGAGCGCGTGCCGCAGCTGCTTGCCCAGCGGCGAAAGCTGTCGGAGCTTGTGCGGCGACGCTTTCTTGGCGCGCCAACTGCGATACAGCATGCGCGCGACCGCCAACAGATCCTGAATCAGCATGGGCAGCAGAGGATCCTTGCGCAGTCGCATCGAATCTCCAAGGGCCCTCGCCCGGCCGCGACCTCAAGCGCTCGCCACAAAACCCATGCGGCTGCCGCAGTTGCGTGAGCCCGGCGCGCTGCTTGAATGAGCGCTGAGGTCACCAAGAAATGCGCCCCTTTTCAGCTCCTGCTACAGCCTTGGTCCTGGCGTGCGCTGCTGCGGCGCTGGCTGGCTGCGGTAGCACCACCCACGGCTCGGCCCTGCAGGCCAGCGGCGGCTCGAGCGGCTCGGGCGACGCGCCTGGCTCCGGCGGCATGCAGCCTACCATTCAATGCCCGGCGGGCGTCCCGAGCGCCGCCGAGCTTGCCGCCACGCCGCGCGAATTTCCAGAGCTCGAGCTTTTGGCGCTCAAGTTTTCGAGCGGAATCGTGGCCGACCAAGTCATCTACGATCGGTTCGTCGCCGACGTGACGGCCATTCACAGACAAGCTCCGGACCTCGCGGACGTCACTTATTACCCTCCGAACGACGGCCGCTCGCTCATCCTCCAAGTCGACGCCTCAACCTACGACTCGATGCAAGCGGGAACCTACGACGCATGGTCCTGCTTGAACGACGCCTACGGCTCCAGCGACCCGTCGTTTCTCGATTTTGGCAGCTTCAGCGCGTCTTTCACGTTGAGAGGCACCTACGACCTCGCGCAAGTGGGAGCACAGTACGCGGCGCTCCCCGGCGTGATGAACGCCGAGCCCGGCGTCGGTGGCCGCGGCCCCACCATCTGCGTCACGCGCAACGGCGAAACTTGGCACTACGTGGTCGATCAAGCCTCCGGCGACTGCCCTTCGGGCTGCATCGACCACAAGTACACCCACTTTTCGAGCAGCGCCGCGGGCGCGGTCACCAACCTGGGTGAACCGTCGCCCGCCGAGCTAGCGCAGTACGCCAGCACCGAGGCCTGCCGCTGACGTTCGGGACCCCACACATCTCTCAGGGCAAAGTCGGCGGGAAGGTGGGGGACGACTTGGGTGCGATCAGTTGATTGATCCGCGGTTCAAATTGCTTGACGGGTTTGGCGGGGGAAATCTCTTTGAGGAGCGACTCGCATGGAAAAGACAGCTGCAGTGCTTTTGGCAGCGTCGCTCGTGCGTTTTGCGAAGCGGGAAGGCTTGCAACGGTGTCGAGCTCTGCGAACGCACAGCGGCGAGGCTGTCCGGAGCTTCGAATTTCGCGTGTTAAGGGAGGAGAGGCAGCAGCGAAGAGGAGGCATGATGTTGGATGAAGTAGGAGCGGCGTCGATGTTGGATGCAGCTTCGCCGGGGACTTTGGACTTGAGCGGCGGTGCGAGCCGCGCTTGGCGGGCGACGCACGAGGCGCTCACACGGTTGGCGCGGCAACGGGCGGGTTTGGATTTCGAAGAGGGAAAGTGGCTGCTGGCGGCGCAGCACGCCAGAGTGCACGCGCGGCTCGGCTACGGCAGCTTCTTCGAATACATCGAGCGGCTGTTCGGCTATTCGCCGCGGCTCACCCACGACAAACTGCGTGTCGCGGGCGCGCTGAAGAGCCTGCCGCAGCTCGCGCAAGCTTTGCGCGAAGGAGCAACGACATGGTCCAGCGTGCGAGAATTGACGCGCGTCGCGATCCCAGAAACGGAGCAAGCTTGGCTTGATGCCGCAGGCGGGCGGACGGCGCACGCGGTCGAACGGCTGGTTTCGGGTCACCGCGCCGGCGACCTGCCGAGCTCCCCGAAAAAGGCAGGCGCGGAACGCCACGTGCTGAGCTTCGAGGTGTCGGGCGAGGTGCTGGCGACTTTTCGGGAGGCGCTGACCCAACTTCGACGGGAAGCGGACGGCGCGCTCGACGACGACGCTGCGCTGTTGTTGATGGCTCGGCAAGTGCTCGGCGGCCCGGTCGACGCAGGCCGCGCCAGCTACCAAGTGGCCATGACGGTCTGCGAGGCTTGCCAACGCGCCACGCAGATTGGGCGAGGCGAAGCCGTCGAAGTGTCAGCGGACGTGGGGGCGATGGCGCGCTGCGATGCGCAAATCCTTCCGCGCGTGCATGTGGGTGAGGCTGATCATAGCCACGTGGGTGGGAGCGACCGTGCCCACATGGGTGAGAGCGACTATGCCCGCGTGGGTGAAAGCGACCGTGCCCGCGTGGGTGAGACCGACGGTGCCCACGTGGGTGTGACTGAACACGCTCACGCAGGTGAAACCAAGCGCGCTCTCAAAGCAACCCAAACCGTTCCGCCGGCGGTGCGTCGTGCGGTGCTGTGTCGGGATCAACACCGTTGTCAGGTGCCGGGCTGCCGCCATGCGACTTTCGTCGATGTGCACCACATTCAAGCGCGAGAAGAAGGCGGCGGTCACGAGCCGGAGAACCTGCTGACTTTGTGCAGCGCTCATCATCGCGCTTGTCATCGCAGCGCTTTGAGCATCCAAGGCAGCGCGCCGACCGCGCTTCGGTTTCAGCACGCCGACGGAACGACTTACGGCGGCGCGGTGTCGGCAAACCGGGCGGACGTGCAGCTCCGCGTTTTCCGAGCCCTGCGTGCGCTCGGTTTCGGCGAGCGCGAAGCGCGCCTGGCGCTCCGTCGAAGCGCGAGCCTCATGGGCGCAAGCGCGATGCTCGAGCCGCTCTTGCGTCGCGCCATAGGGCTGCTCACCGCCGGCGCCTGGGCCGAGGCCTCCTGAGCCCGGAGGGGCTGCCCGCTGGGCTCGGCCTCACTTCGGAGACCGAGCCCCATTCCGCGGGCGACAACTCACTCCACGAAGATGTCGACGGAGGGACGCACCTTGGCGCACGCGGCCAGTGCGACGTGGATCGGGTTCTTTTTGAAGGCTTCGATCAGCTTGGCGTCGACGGGCGCGTTGTTGTCGATGTCGACGTAGGCTTGCGTTTGCAGGTTGTAGTCGAAGCGCGGCGCCCACTTGCGGGTGCCGAGGCGCGCGGTGATCGAGCAGTTGTCGACCATGTACGCGACGCCGCGCGAGTGCATGTACGGGTTCAGCGAATCGACGGCTTCGATCACCGACTCGTTGGCGGCCTCCGAATACGGGTGGCCCGCCTCGAGCAAAATGTCGATCTGCGCCATCATGCAAGCGGTGAAGATGCCGGCCGTGAACGGGTTGAGCGGAATCTTCGCTTCGTCGCGCGCGGCGCGCACCTTTTTGCCGGTCTGCCACATCTCGGTGCCGTCGATTTTGCCCATCGGGCGCTTCTTCAGTCGCTCGCCGGCCAGGTTCACGCTGCGAATCTCGTTACCGTTCGAGACCTCGTCGTAGATCTCTTGCAAGACTTCGCGCGACGCCGGGTACGACGCCGAATAGGCTTGCTCGAAGGTCTTTTTGCCGGCTGCGTCGAGTCCTTCGTAGAGCGCGAGAATGCCCTGCTTCGAAATCGTCTTCGAGATCGGGCCGGTAACGGACTCGGCGGTCTGGCGGAAGGCCTCTTCGTGGCTCTGACCTTGGCCGATGTAGCGGCGATACAGGCTCTCGACGATGCCCCACACGGCGCCGAGCAAGATGCCGCGCTCGCCGTAGATGTCGCTCTTGAACTCGCTCTCGAGCGTGGTTTGGAAGGTGTACGGCGAGCCGAGCGCCACCGACCAGCCCAGCGCAATGTCAGTCGCCTTGCCGTCGATGTCTTGCTCGACCGCGAAGCTGGCGTTGATGCCGGCGCCGTTCACTTCTTTGCCCTGCACGTACAGGCGACGCACGGAAGGTCCCATGCCCTTCGGGCACACTGCGATCACGTTGATGTTGGTCGGGAACTTGGCACCGACGTTCTTCAAGTGGCCGAGCAGGTAGCCGTGCGACAGACCGAGCGTGGCGCCCGGCTTCATCAGCTCGAATACTTTGCTGAACAGCTCGCTCTGCGCGCCGTCGGAGATCAGCAAAAGGACCAGGTCGCTCTCTTTGACCGTGTCGAACATGTCGCCCAGCGTGCCGTTCGCCTTACTGAAGCCGACCTTCTCGGCTTCGGCGAACGAGCTCGAGCCGGCGCGCAAGCCGACCTTGACCTTGATGCTCGTGCCCTCGAGCGAGTCGCGCAGGTTCTGCGCTTGAGCCGGACCCTGCGAGCCCCAACCGATCACGCCAATCTGCTTGATGCCCGCGAACGCCTTGGGCAAGAGCGGGAGCAGGTTGCGCCCGCCTTTGACGATCTTCTCGGTGTGGCCGTTGCCGAGGTCGAGGGTGTCTACTTGGAAAACCTTGGAGCTGAAGTCGTGCGGGGTTGCCATGCGCTCAAAGGTAACGTCCGGCCTGCGTTGCGTAAAATGCAAACTTTTGCATACTTAGTTGCGAAAAACGCAATACAGAGCCAAAGTCTGATTCACCATGGATTTGGATGCTTTACGGCTGTTTCTGCATCTGAGCCGCAGCCTGCATTTCGGCCGCACCAGCCGCGAATGCCACGTCAGCCCGTCGGCGCTGTCGCGCACCATCCAGCGGCTCGAAGAGCAATCGAGCGCCGCGCTGTTCGTCCGCGACCGGCGCTCGGTCGCACTCACCGACGAAGGTCGGCTGCTGCAGACGTTCGCGCAAGAGACCTTGCAGCGCTTCGAAGCGCTCGAGCAAAGGCTCACGCGCAGCCAAGATCGACTGCAAGGCGCCATCTCTATTTTTGCCTCGGTCACGGCTTGTCAAAGCTTCTTGCCGCCGCTCCTCTCGCAGTTTCGTCGCCAGTATCCCGAAGTGCAGATCCGTTTGGAGACGGGCTACGCGCTGGACGCGCTCGAGATGCTGCGCAGCGGCTCGGTCGACGTGACCGTCGCGGCGCTGCCGGACGATATTCCGCCCACGTTGGCGGCGCGCGTGGTGGTGAAGATTCCGCTCGTATTCGTAGCGCCGGCGGAGACGTCGGCCGTTAGCGATTTGCTGAGCCGTGACACCATTCCATGGAGCGAGGTGCCGATGGTGCTGCCAAGGTCGGGATTGGCGCGCGACTACGTCGATCGTTGGTTCCGCAAGAAGCGCATCACGCCGCGCATTTACGGCGAGGTAGCGGGCAGCGAAGCCATCTTGTCGCTGGTCAGCCTAGGTTGTGGCGTCGGCGTCGTGCCAAGGTTGGTCGCCGATCAAAGCCCGCTCAAGGGCTCGCTCATTCTGCTCGAGCCCGATCCGAAGCTGCAAGCGTTCCGCGTCGGCGTCTGCACCGAAAAGAAAAAGCTCAAAAGCCCCGTCGTGAAAGCCTTCTGGGAATCTACTAATCCCGAAAGCTGACGCATCGGGGGCGCAAGCGTGCCTCGGCAGCGCCGGCACGCCACATGCACGTCACGCGGCAGGTGAACGACATGACGCAAACCGAATCCCATTCACAAGAGCGCGCGGACCTCGTCACGGTAACGGCGCTGCGCATCGTGGTCGGTATCATTTTAGCCACGCACGGCGCTTTGAAGCTGTCGGACGCACAGGGCACGGCGCAAGGCTTCGCGCATCTCGGCATTCCGTACTCGAACTACGCCGTGTACTTGGCCATCGCTGGCGAGCTGTTGGGTGGCGTCGGGCTCGCAGTGGGGCTTTTCACGCGCGTCGCTGCGTTCGGCGTCTTTTGCACGATGTCCGTGGCCATCGGCTACGCGCATATCGGCCACGGTTTGTTGGCGCAGAACGGCGGCTGGGAATATCCGCTAACCTTGGGCGTCGTGGCGCTGTTCTTCATCACGCACGGAGCCGGTGCCGTGAGTCTCGACGCGCTCTTCAGAGCCAGGCGGTACGAAGGCCCTCGCAGCTATCGCAGCGGGCGAATTCGTTCCTACAGCTGACGGCGCGCCCTGGCACCAATGTTGCTGTACCCCTTTCGGACGCCACGTGGACGTCCAGCATGGGAGAAGCACAAATGTTCGCTTCAAAAACTGGTCTCTATCGCACCGCCCGATGGCTCTCTGTGACTCTGCTAGCGGGCACTTGTTGGCTCGCGTCCCCCACGGGCGTGCGGACGGCGCACGCCGAGACGTTCGTGGAAGTGCAAATTGCCCCGCCGCCGCCCCGCGTCGAGGTCGTGCCGCGGCGTCCCTCGTCGCGGCACATGTGGATCCGCGGCTACTGGGGTTGGGACGGGCATCGCCACGTGTGGACGCCCGGGCACTACGTGCTAGCGCGCCGCGGCTACATGTATCGCGAGCCCCGTTGGGAAGGCGCGGGTCACGGGCACTGGCGCTGGCATCGCGGCGGCTGGTACCACCGCTGACTTCGCCAACTGCAAGCTCGCTTCACGGCGGCGCTTCGCACACGAACTTGCGCCCGTCGGTGCAGATGCGATCGTCCCAGGCGCCGCCGTTGCCTTGGACGACCACGCAATCGCCGCTGGCATTGGGCTCGTTAGTGCTCCAATGGGTGTAGCCCGTAGCAGTGCCGTTGGCGACGCCCTGCCAGAATTGTCCCCCCGCCAGCCAGACCCAGGTGTCTTGCGTGGTGGCGTCGGTACCGCCCAAGTAGTATTCGCCCAGGACTTTGATCACGCTGGTGCCGTAGATGAAGTTGTCTTCGGCTTGGGTCTCGACCTTCGGCAAGTGCATGCCCACTGCGGTGCACTTGGCTTCTGCCGCGGCGAAGGTCTGGTACTTCGTGCAGAACCAATAGTCGTGACCCGCGTTCGCGACGCAGCTGCAACTGGCGTCGGGAGATTTGCTGCTGCAGGGCGCTGCGCCGCCGCTACCGCCCGCGCCAGCGCTGCCCGCGCTACCGCTCATGCCGCCGCTGCCGCTCGTGCCGCTGCTACCGCTCGTGCCGCCGCTGCCGCTCGTACCGCCGCTGCCGCTCGTGCCGCCGTTGCCGGCCTTGCCTGCCGTTCCGCCGCCGAGCACGCCAGCACCCGCGCTGTTCTCGACTCCGCCCGCGCCGCCGTCGCTGACCGCGACCGTGCCGCCGCTACCGCCAGCAGTTTGACCGGCGGCTGATGCCTTGCCCGCGCTCGTTGACTCGCCGGCAGCTGCTGTGGACGTGCCGCCATCGCTCGCGGATTTGCCAGAGCCCGGCGCACCGGCGTCGCCCAGATTGTTCGTCTGCGTGCTGAGGCCGTCATAGGTCGCACAGGCGACGAATGCGCCCGCGCACCACAGCAGAGCCGCGTACCTTGCGAACCTTCGCTGCATACGATCAAGAAGCATGCACCAAGCGGCACGTCTCGGCTTGTAATAGATGCGCATCCGCTTGCAGCGGACGCGTCTGGCCGATAGCCTGCCGCGCGTGGCGCTAGAGTGGCTGTTCATCGCACTCGCAGCCCTGGCGGGCGTCCGAATGCTGGGGCTCGGGCAGCGGCTTACCGCGCCGTTAGTCGCGCTGATGACGCTCAGCGGAGCCGCCTTGGCGGTGATGACGACAAGCGCGCAGAAACCCACACCACCGCAGCCGATCGCGCTCAACGACGCAGGTTTCGCGACATCGAGCGCCTGCCGTAGCTGTCACCCGGCAGAGTACGCGAGCTGGCACGCCAGCTACCACCGTACGATGACGCAAAATGCAACGCTCGAGTCCGTAGCCGCCGACGAGCTTCGCCGTGGCGGCCGGCTGCATCTCGAAACCAGCGGCAGAACCGTCGAGCTGTTTGCGGAGCACGAGCAACTGCGCGCGCGCCTGCCCGATCCCGGCGTCACTTCGGCGGCAGCCCCGGCGGCGTACGAGGCGTCGTTTCGCGGGGCACCAATGCGCGAAGTGCCAGTCGAGCTCATCACCGGCTCGCATCGGCATCAGGCCTTTTGGGTCGCGGGAGCGCGTCAAGGCGAGCTGCGTGCGCTGCCGGCCGTTTACCTGATCGCCGAGCAGCGGCTGATCCCACGGCGCGACGCGTTCTTGAATCCGCCCGACGCTTCAGAGCAGGCGGTGCGCTGGAATTCGAACTGCGTGCAGTGCCACGCGGTCGCCGGCGCGCCAGGGCACGACGAGGCGAGCGACGTGTTCAGAAGCTCGGCGGCGGAGCTCGGGGTTGCTTGCGAAGCGTGTCACGGCGGCGGGGCCGCCCACGTGCGAGCCATGCAGAATCCGCTGGCGCGTTACCGAGCTCACGCGGGCTCGAAAAGGGAGCTTGGTATCGTCAACCCCGCAGGCCTTTCGAGCGAGCGAGCCTCGCAGGTGTGCGGGCGCTGTCATGCCTATTTTTTTCCCAAGCGTGAAGACGATTGGTGGCTGCACGGCTTTGCGCGCAGCTACACGCCCGGCGGCGATCTCACGTTAGCGCAACGCTTGCTCAGCCCCGAGGTCTTGGCGGCGCCCGACGCGCCCAAGCTCGGAGCCAGCGCCGAGAGCCTATTTTACCGCGACGGCACGATTCGCGTGGGCGGGCGCGAATACAACGGACTTTTACGCTCTGCTTGCTACGAGCGCGGGCACGGCGACAAAAAGCTCTCCTGCCTTTCTTGCCACTCTATGCACCAGGGCGCGCCAGACAAGCAGCTTAGCCCCGAAACGTTGGGCAACGCCGCCTGCACGCAATGCCACGTCGCCCAAGCGGTAAACGTCTCTGCCCACACTCACCACCCCGCGTCGTCCGCTGGCAGCGTCTGTTACAACTGCCATATGCCGCGCACGAGCTACGCGCTGTTAGGCGCGATTCGCTCGCACCGCGTCGATTCGCCCGCCTTCGATGCGAGCCGGCAAGATCGCCCGAACGCCTGTAGCCTCTGCCACTTGGAGCAGAGTGAAGCCTGGGCGGCGGCACAAGCTGCGGCGTGGTTCGGTCAAAAGCCGAGCTGGGTGCTGGGGCGCGCGGGCGCGCTCGAAGACGCCCGCACGCCGGCGGGAGCCGTTTTCGCGCTATCTGGCGACGCCGCCGTCCGAGCCATCGCGGCCGCGGCGCTCGGGCGTCGCGAAGGGCCCGGCGAAGCTCGGGCGCTGCGCGCGCAGCTCTTGTCGGTCTTGGCCAAGGACGACTACGCTGCCGTACGCTCCATCGCGGAACGCTCGCGCCGCGCTCTCGGCCTACCGCCGCTGCCTGACATCTTGCCGCCGGCGCTGTTCGCGCGCCTGCTCGACGCGCGTGACCGCCGCCCGGTGACGATAGCCGAATGACCGAAACCGAGCGTCCACCCCTCAACCTGCGCGCCGGATTTTTGGCGCTGTGCGTGTTCACGGCGCTCGGACTTTTTCTCGAGGCGCTGCACGGGCTCAAAGCGGGGTTCTATCTCGACGTCGACAACGAGACGCGCCGGCTGCTGTGGCGACTGGGCCACGCCCACGGCACGCTGCTCGGGCTGCTGAACGTCTGCTACGCGCTCGCGGCGCGTGCCTGGCCACGCCTCGAAGATCCGCTGGCTGGGCGCGCGCTGCTCGCGGCGCTGGTGCTCATGCCGCTCGGTTTCTTGCTCGGCGGCGCCTTCGCGCGGGCGGGTGACCCGGGCGTGTCGGTCGGGCTCGCGGCGGCGGGCGCGGTCGCGCTGCTTTTCGGCCTGCTCAGACTGGCGCTGAAAGCTCATTGATTCTGGCGCAGATTTGCCCACTACTACGCGGCCGTGTCGCTCGTCAGCATCAGCCGTGAGCTTTCGCAAAAAGTCGACAAGCTAAAGTTCGCGGCTCCGGTCACGCACATTTACAATCCGCTAGCGTACGCGCGCGAGCCGCACGAGCGCTACCTGACCGAGTGGGGCAAGGGGCCCAAGCGCGCGCTCTTGTTGGGCATGAATCCGGGACCGTTCGGCATGGCGCAAACGGGCGTGCCGTTCGGTGACATCGGCATGGTGCGCGACTTTTTGGGCGTGACCGGCAAGGTCACTCGCCCGAGCCGCGAGCATCCGAAGCGGCCGATCGAAGGCTTTGCTTGTGCGCGTGGCGAAGTGAGCGGTCGGCGGCTGTGGGGTTTTGCCGAAGCGCGCTTCGGCTCGCCCGCCAAGTTCTTCAAGCACTTTTTCGTCGTAAACTATTGCCCGCTTTCGTTCATGGAAGAGAGCGGCGCCAATCGCACGCCGGACAAGTTGCCCAAAACCGAGCAAGCGCCGCTGTTCCAGGCGTGCGACGCCGCGCTTGCCGCCATCGTGCGCGAGCTTGCGCCAGAGTTCGTGATCGGCGTCGGAGCTTTCGCGACCGCGCGCGCCAAAGCCGCGCTGCCGAGCTTCGACGGCGTCATCGCCACCATCGCGCATCCAAGCCCGGCGAGCCCCAAGGCCAACCGCGGCTGGGCCGAGTTGGTCGAAAAAGAGCTGCACGAGCACGGCCTGTCAGCGCTGTTACCCACAAAATCCCGCAAATAGTGGCCGACCCGGGCGCATTTAGCCCGGGCCGAAGCTGAGAAATGCGTCTAAGGTACCGCCGCCCCGATGCTGCTCGCTTCAATCGCACTCCTCCCGAAATGGACTTGGACCGTCAACCCGGTGCTGTGGGCGCCGGCCAAAGCGCCAGCCGCCGCGCTCGTCGCAGCCATCGGCATCGTGTCGCTGCTGCTCGGCTTGAAGCGCAAGATCACCGACCAGACCACGACCGGGGTGCTGTTCCTGGCTATGGCCGGCGCGATGTTTCTCTTCATGCCGGAGCACCTGCAGCTCCGCTACTACAGCCTGCTGTTCGTGGTCGTGTTCCTGGGCGGTCATGCGCTCTTGAATTGGCAGGTCAAACGCGGCGGGGGTAGCGCCGAGGTTGCCAGCGACTTCATCGTCTACGGTGTGATCGGCGTGCTGGTCGGCGCGCGCCTCGGGCATGTGTTGTTTTACGATCTCGACCACGCGATCCAAAATCCGCTGTGGGTGCTTGAGATTTGGACCGGCGGGCTGGCGAGCCACGGCGCGGTGATCGGCCTGATCATCGTGATGTACTTGTTCACCAAGCGGCGCGGCGTACCGTTTTTGGAGGGCGCGGACAGGTTCGCGTTCGCGGCGACGTTGGGCGCCACGGTCGTGCGCATCGGCAACCTGCTCAACTCCGAGATCGTCGGGCGGGTCGTACCCGACCAAAGCTGGGGCATGAAATTCCCGCGCGCCGATATTCCCGGCAGCATGGAACAACCGAGCTTCGGTGTGGAAGAGCTGGCCAAGGTTCCCTATCGCTACCCGAGCCAACTGATCGAGATCACCCTGGGCTGCGCGGTGTTCGTCGGTCTTTTGATCGCCGACCGCATGATGGGCAAAGAGAAACGGCCGCGCGGCGCGCTGATCTCCTGGTTCTTCGTGCTGTACTTCGGCGGGCGGCTCTTCACTGAGCGATACAAAGAGATCGAGGCGTTGCCCAAAGATTCGCTGATCTCGATGGGTCAGTGGCTGAGCTTCCCCGGACTTTTGCTGGGTCTGTATGGCCTCTACCGCGCGTTCAAGCGGCGTGAGCCGGTCGGCTGGGTCGAGGCGGGCGATGCACCCCGCGAAGACGACGAAGACGACGAAGATGACGACGAAGGGCCGGCCGAGACCGCAGGCGCTGAGCCATCGGAAGGCAGCGACGAGGATGACGAAGCGGGCGACGACGAAGACGACGAAGATGATGCCGACGAAGACGAAGACGAAGACGACCGGAAGCCGAGCGCTGACCCCGATGTCGAATCCGAGTTCGAAGACGGCAAGCTGAAGAAACGGCGCGATCCCTGAGCCGGGGCCGGCACTAGCCCTGCACTAGCTCAGAAATTGCCGTCGAGCAGGACCTGTCCGGGTCCAACGGCGACGCGCGCCGCGGCAATCCCCGCGAAGCCCGATTTCGGCGTGGTCCCTGCGCGATCCGCCGTGCCCGAGCCCGTCGTGAACAGCAGGACGGTGCCGAGCACCAAGCCAGCCCCGCCGACGCCGAACGCGATGGTCGAAAGATTGCCCAGCTTTTTGGCAGAGGCCAGGTCGGCTTGCTTGTCGGCCGGGCAGACGTCGTTCGGGCACTGGCCGTGCAACGTCTTGTGCTGCCCTAACGTGAGCACCCCGAGCACGCCGCCCGTTACGACGCCTGCCGCGCCAAGGCCCAGCGACACGTAAGCTGCCGTGTGATTGGCGGCAGGCGGCGGCGCCGAGCGCGGCTCGACCGCTGGCAGGGCCGGCTGCGGCGTGCTCGAAGCGGGGCTCTGAGCCACCACGTGTGGAGCCGCGTCTGCCGGTCGTGCGACGACTACGGCGTTCGGATCGCGCGTCAGCGTCAAGGTCACGTTCTTTTTCTCGGCGTCGGCCACCTTGATGTGGGTGCTCGATTTCAAAAATCCCGGCGCGCTGACCTCGACGTTGTGCTCACCAGGATCGGTCGGAATTTCCGTATCGACGAGCGCGCTGGGCACGAGCACCCCGTCGAGCCGCACGCTCATGTCTTGCACGGCGGCAACCTTGACCGTGAGCCCTGCGATGCGTGGCTTGGCGGCGTCGAGCGCGCGCTGAGCGCGGTCGAGCGCCTTGGACACTGCGGGCGTCACATCGGCGGGCTGCGGTTCGCGCAGCAATTTTCTGAGGGTTTCGGTGCCTTCGACGAGACGTCCGACGCTGACGTAACACTCGCCCAAGCGACTCGCGACCACGACCGCGTGATACAGCTTCTCGGCGCGCTCGAGCTTTGGCACCGCTGACGCGCAATCGCCCGCCTGGGCCAGCTTCAAGCCGTCAACCGCGAGCGCGCGAGCCGCGGCCGTTTCCGCTGCGGACGCATCTTCAGCTCGCACGGGAGCTGAGTACAACTCTGCCACAGCGCAAAAGAGTCCCAACGCCGACTTGAGGGCGAGGTTGCATCGCTTCATCGCTGGCTAAGCGGCTTATCGCGGCGTTGCTTAAGCCGTTGCATCAGCGACAGCAAGTCCTGTCTCCGCGCCGAAGGTCAAATGATGCGAGTACTCACGCCTACCAACTCAATCATCGCGGCGACGCTCTTCACGGGGCTCGCGCTCGCTTGCAACAGCATCGTAGGGCTCGACGATCTTTCCGTCAGTAGCGGCGGGGCGGACCGCACGCCGGCCAGCGGCGGCAACAGCGGCGCAACGTCGGGCCACGCCAACGGCGGCAGTACGACAACGTCGGGCAACTCCAACGGCAGTAGCGCAAGCAATGGCGGCACCGACGCTACGAGTAGCGCCGGCAGCCCAGCCATCGGCGACGCGGGCGCGGGCGGCGAAGGCGGTCATGTGTTCGTCGGTGAGTGCACCAAGAACCAACAGTGCATCGACCAATTCAGCCCAAAACAAGGCACAATGGGCGCCGGCGGCGCGGCCGACGCGCTGGTCCCGGCGGTCTGCATCAAGCCCGAGGGTCGCTGTGAAAAACTGCTGAGCGAAGACTGCGACAGTGTCACCGGCGACTACGCCAACGATCGCGCGATCATTTTGGGCTCGCTCTTTTCGACCAAGGGCACGCAGGCTGCGACCAACCTCCCGCGGCAGCAAGCCGCGGCGCTTGCGATCGAGCAAATCAACGCCATCGGCGGCGTGCCACCCGACGCCGCGTCGACGGCCAGTCGCCCGCTGGTGCTGGTGTCGTGCGACGAATCGACGAACCTGGTGCGAGCTGCCGGCCATCTGGTGAAAGACTTGGGCGTACCCGCCATCGTGGGGCCCAACACCAGTCAAGACACGCTCGACGTTTCCACCCAGGTCACCGTTCCGGGCGGCACTGTAGTTATCACGCCCACAGCGGTCGCCTCGAGCATCACCTCTCTCAGCGACAAAGATCTCACCTGGTTGATGGTGCCGTCTGACGTACAGCGCGCGCCGCTGATGGTAGGCCAGCTCAACGCGCTCGAAAGCGCGCTCAAAAGCGCGCGCAACCTGGAGGCCGTCAAGCTCGGCATCATCTTCCGCAACGACGCGCTCGGCGTCGGGACGCGCACGTCGCTGAACGACCTCGTGCTCAACGGCAAGGGCCTGACCGACCCCGTGAATCTCGGAAATCACGTGCAAATCGACGGCTACGCCGCGACAGACCCGGACCAGCAGGCGCTCGTCACCAAATACGTGAGCTTCGCGCCCGACATCATCGTGCTCGCAGGTACGGCAGAAGCGGTGACGAAGGTCATGGTGCCACTCGAAGCGCAATGGACGGCCCCCGCGCGACCAACCTACGTGGTCATCGATTCCACGAAGGTGCCCGAGCTGCTCACCGCCGTCACGAACAACGACGATCTACGTTCCCGTGTGCGCGGCACAGGCATCACGCCGGGGCCGACCGGCAAAGATACGCCCGCCGAGGCCTACAACGGTTTCAAGATTGACTATGAAGTCCGCTATCCTGGCGGCACCTCGACCATCTCGGGCATGGGCCCGGCGCACGACGCGGCCTACGCGATCGGCCTGGCGCTGGCCGCCACGAGAGACCAGCCCGTATCGGGCGCGTCGATCGCCGCGGGCTTGCGCAAGCTCGCCGGCGGCGGCTCCAAGCTCACGACGCTTGGCACCAACTTGCTCGCCGCCTTTCAGAAGCTCGGCAGCAGCGCCAACATCACCGCTGTAGGTAGCTTCGGTGTCTTGGATTGGGACACCAACGGCGCCGTAAAGGGCGGAACGCTCGAAATGTGGTGCATCGGCGGAACCGCGGCCAAACCCGTCTATCAAAGCTCCGGCTTGATGTTCGACATCATGCTGCAACAGCAATCGGGCAGCTACCAGCAGTGCGGACAGTGACAAAACTGCCCCAAGCCCGCGCGTCCGTCGGCGCCTTAATGCACCCGTTTGCCGGACGTACCGGAAGCGAGGCCCGAGCGTTGACGCAATCCCAAGCGCGCGAAAATTTCCCGACGAGCGGCATGCAGGCGCTCTCGCAGGAACCGCTGCAGGTTCCGTTCGCGGTCGGTGACATCGTTTCAGGCAAGTACGAAGTCATCGGTCTGCTCGGCAGCGGCGGCATGGGTTACGTGATTTCTGCCCGCCATTGCGAGCTGGGCGAGATGGTGGCGCTCAAGTTTCTGCGGCCCGAGGCGCTGGCGCACGCGGAGTTGGTCGAACGCTTTGCGCGAGAAGCGCGCGCGGCTGCCAAGATCCGCAGCGAGCACATCGCCAACGTCTTCGACGTCGGCGTCTTGCCCGACGGCACGCCGTTCATCGTGATGGAGTACCTGGCCGGGATGGACCTGGCCGACCACCTGCACCAGCAGGGTGCACTGCCGATCAGCACTGCGGTCGAATACGTCATGCAAGCGTGTGAGGCGCTGGCGGCCGCGCACGCGCACGGCATCGTCCACCGTGACATCAAGCCAGAAAATCTGTTCCTGACGCAGCAAGCCCAGGGCATGAGCATGATCAAGGTCCTGGATTTCGGGATCTCGAAGATTGCCTTGCCGCGCGGCAAGCGCGATCTGGTGCGCACGCAGATGGCGCTCGGCTCGCCGGTGTACATGTCGCCCGAGCAGATTCGACGCAGCGATCAGGTCGACGCACGCTCGGACATCTGGGCGATCGGTTGCGTTTTGTTCGAGCTGCTCACGGGTGTCACGGCTTTCGACGAGCCGTCACTGTTGGAGCTGAGCGCGGCAATCTTGGAGCGCGAACCGGTGCCGCTGCAGACGCTGCGACCCGACGCCTCGCTCGAGCTGGAAGACGTGGTGCTGCGCTGCCTGTCGAAAAACCCCGACGACCGCTTTCAAAACGTGGCCGAGCTGGCAGCGTCGCTCTATCCGTTCGCCCCACGGCGCGCCCGCATTTCGGCGGAGCGTTGCTACCACATGCTCAAAAACTCGGGCCTGCTCTCGACTGAGTTCGAGCTCGCCAGCGCTTACCCGCCTGCCATCAATTCGGTGCGGGTCACGACCGGCGCTCTGGCTGCTACCGCCCCTCGCACGACGACTCCTGCCGCTCTCGACATCCAGGTGGAAAGCGACGAAACGGCGACCAAAGCCGCCAGGTCTCGCGGCAAGTGGACAATGTTCGTGGCGGTGGGCGCGCTGTCGGCCGCCGCTGCGGTGTTCGCGGTGCGGGGTGGGACTCCCGGCTCCGGAGCGCCCGCAGCAGCCGCACGTCCGACCGCTGGCGAGCCTTTGCCGCCGGCCGTCGTCGCACGCGCTCCGAGCAAAGTCATCGATCTCGATCTGGAGCCGACGGCCACCCCGAGCTCGGCTTCGAGTAAAGCGGGCAGCCCCGTTGCGAGCGACTCAGCTTCGCACGCCGCCGCCACCAAGCCCGCCAAGGCGCCGCGCCCCGTGCACGTCGCCGGCGTGGCCGGCAAGCGCGTGCGAGCTGGCGACGACGAGCTCGATCCGGGCTTCTGATTCAGCCGGCGCGGCCAATTCAGGCCGATTCTTCGTCGGCCTTCTTCGGTTCCGCCAGCTGCACGTCGCTGGGTGGACGAACTGCCTTGAAGCGCGTGCCCGACTCGGGCCTAGGCTGCTTGCTGAGCGGTCGATTGATGGGCGTGGGACGCCGCATGCCCACGCTCGGATTCGATAGCTCGGTGGCAACCGGCTTGGCATGGCGCTCGCGGAAAGCCTGCCGCGTGAGCAGACCGACCAGCAGCATCGGCAGGGCGCCGCTGAGCGCGCCCCAGCTGCGCGTGAAGTAGGCCCCAACGGCGGCGCTCACCAAGAACGAAGCCAGCGCAATCGCGGCCGTTTGCAGCCGCGCACGGCTTACGCTGCGCTGGACGTCGCCGAGCATGCCAGGCGGGCGCCCGATGGCGAGCGCGTGGTCCACCAGCTCGATGACTACCTGCGTCAGGTTGCCGGTCATGAAGGTGGTGGGCGCAGAGCCAAGCAATGACTCGCGCATCATCGCGTTCTGAAAGCCCATCGCCGCAACCGCCGAACAGATCTCGGCGCGCGCCATGGCCGTGACGTGCGCGCCCGGCCAGATGCGCACCAAAAGGCCGCTCAACGTGAACGCCAAAAGGCCAAGCGTGAGCAGCAGCAGCAGGCTGGGCATCGGGGGTCGCCGTCTACGACGCTCGACCCGCGCGACCAGCGCCGCCAACGCCACGGCCAGCACGAAGGCGGGCAACGCCCACAACCGCCCAGATGCGGCGCTGTGGTGGTTGGAAGCAAACGCCACGGCTTCGGTAACCAGCTCTCCGGTGATGTGAGCCGGAAAGATCGCGGCCAGCGACAGCAAGCCCGCGGCGTCGACGTAACCGGCGACACCGCTCAAGACGGCGGCACGCAGCTTGTCGTGGGCGCCGAGCGACAAACCCGTCGACTCGTAGCGGGCGAGCAGGCGCGGCGGCGCGCTAGGTCGCGAGGGTCTGCCGCTAGCCGGGGCCGTCACCTTCCAAAGAACGGTCGCTGTCTGTCGAACTTGCGTTTTTTCGGGCCGCCTGGGCAAATTGTCACAGGGTACCTGTGACCGCAATCGTGGGGAAAAGGCGCCGAAACGCCTTCACCGGCACCTTGGTCGGAGATGACCAAGCTAGTCACCGTCGATGCCGAGCCGGAACCCATCGCGTTCGATCCCGCCAAGACCGCGGTCGTGATCATCGACATGCAGCGCGACTTCTTGGAGCCCGGCGGCTTTGGGGAGACGCTGGGCAACGACGTCTCTCTGCTGCAAAAGGCCGTCGGCCCTTGCAAAGCGCTGCTGACGTTGGCGCGCAGCAACGGCATCTTGGTCATTCACACCCGCGAGGGCCATCGGCCCGATCTGTCTGACGCCCCAAAAGCCAAAGTCGAGCGTGGTGCGCCGTCCATGCGCATTGGTGCGCCCGGTCCGATGGGCCGCATCCTGATCCGCGGCGAAGCCGGCCACGACATCGTGCCGGAGTTGTACCCGCTGCCGGGAGAGCCGATCATCGACAAGCCCGGCAAGGGCGCGTTCTACGCCACGGATCTGGGGTCAATCTTGCAGCATCGCGGCATCGAAACGCTGATCGTTTGCGGCGTAACCACCGAGGTATGCGTCCACACTACGGTGCGCGAAGCCAATGACCGCGGCTACAAGTGCATCGTGCCCGGCGACTGCTGCAGCTCCTACTTCCCCGAATTCCACGACATGGGCCTACGCATGATCAAGGCGCAAGGCGGCATCTTCGGCTGGGTCTCCGACTCCAAGAAACTAGCAGCGGCGCTGGCCTAGGTGTGGCCCTGAATTGCTGGTCTCCCCGTAGACGTGCCCGTGCCCGTGCCCGAGAAGGCGCCCGCAACGCGCAGCTCGCTTTGATAGGCCGAGGTTCCTGGCGCGGGCGTTTGCCCGCGCGCAAGCGCTAGCCCGGAGGCGCCGCGCCCAGCTGGGCGCGCAGGCAGGGCCTACACTCGACTCGGTAACCTACGGACCGTCGGGCACGGGCACGGGCACGTTTACGGGCACGTGGGCGATCCCAATTCAGGAAAACGCCTCAAACCTTGAGATGTTTGTTCACAATCTCGTCGGAGAGCTCGTCCATCTTGCCGGTGGCGACGGCGCGACCGCGATCCATCAGGCAGAAGTAGTCGCCGACGCGGCGCGCGAAGGGCAGCTTTTGTTCGACTAGCAGGATCGTGAGGCCCTGCTCCTTCAGGCTGATCAAGACGTCGCCGATCATCGACACGATGTTGGGCTGAATGCCCTCGGTCGGCTCGTCCAAGATCAAGAGCTTGGGATCGATGGCCAGCGCGCGACCCATGGCCAATTGTTGCTGCTGGCCGCCTGACAAGTCACCGCCACGCCGCTGGAGCATGCTCTTCAGCACCGGAAACAGCTCGAAAATGCGTTCCGGCACTTCTTGCTTCTTGTCGGCGCGCGCCGCAAGACCAGTGCGCAGGTTCTCGTGCACGGTCATTTGGCTGAACACCTCGCGACCTTGCGGCACCCAGCCAATGCCCTTGCGCGCGCGCATTTCGGCGCGACTCGGCGCGATGTCGCTGCCCATGAAGTTGATCTTGCCGGAGCGAATCGGCAAGGTGCCCATCACGCTCTTGAGCAGCGTCGTTTTACCGACGCCGTTACGCCCCATCAAGCACACACAAGAGCCCTCGGGCACCTTCAGGTCCATGTCCCAGAGCGTGTGGCTCTGGCCGTAAAACTGATTGAGGCCGGCGACTTCCAACATGCCTAATGTGCTCCGCCCAAATACACTTCGATGACCTTTGGGTTGCTTTGCACGGCGTCCATGCTGCCCTCTGCCAAAATTTTACCTTCGTGCAAGACCGTGACGGTGCGCGCGATGCTGCGCACGAACTCCATGTCGTGCTCGACGACGACCACGGTGCGCTTACCGGCCAAGCTGCTCAAAAGCTCGGCTGTCTTTTCGGTTTCTTGATGGGTCATGCCCGCCACGGGTTCGTCGACCAAGAGCACGCGCGGCTCTTGCGCCAGTAGCATGCCAATCTCGAGCCACTGCTTTTGCCCGTGTGACAATAGCCCTGCCGCCGAATGCTTTTGCTCTTTCAAGCCGATGGTCTCGAGCACCTCGTCGATGCGCTCTTGCTGGGTTTTCGAAAGGCGCGCAAACAAACTCGCGAACACGCCTTTGTTGCCGGGCAACGCCAGCTCCAGATTTTCGAACACGCTGTGGCCTTGAAAGACCGTCGGGCGCTGGAACTTGCGGCAAATGCCGCGCGCCGCGATTTCGTATTCGCTGAGCTCCGTGAGGTCGGTGTTGTCGCCCACCAAAAAGACGGAGCCGGCGTCGGGCTTGGTCTTGCCGGTGATGATGTCTTGCAGCGTGGTCTTGCCGGCGCCGTTGGGGCCGATGATGCAGCGCAGCTCGCCTTCGTCGAGGATGAGCGTGAGATCAGTGATGGCTTTGAAGCCATCGAACGCCACGCTCACGTTGTCGACGCAGAGCAGCGCTTTGCGTCCCTTGGTTAGCGCGTCGACGCGCCCTTGCTCGATCTTGCGCTGCTTCGGCAGCAAGCTGAGGCGACGGTTCTTACCCGTAGGCGACGGCTTGGGGTCGATCTCGACCTTGCCGGACTCGTCCGGCTCTACTTCTGCTGGCATGGACTTTAAGACTGACTCGCTCAACTAGCGGCCTTTTTTCGTAGGATCAGGCTGGCCAGGCCGCCCGGAAAGAACAGCGTCACCGCGATGAACAGTACGCCAAGAATGTAGAGCCACGCTTCAGGCAACGCCACCGTGAACCAGCTCTTGGCGCCGTTGACCACGAACGCGCCGAGCACGCCGCCTAGCAAGCTCGCGCGGCCGCCCACGGCGACCCAAATCGCCATCTCGATCGAGCTCGAAGGTTGGAACTCGCTCGGGTTGATGATGCCGACTTGGGGCACGTAGAGCGCGCCCGCAAATCCGCAGATGACCGCGGATAGCGTGTACACGAAAAGCTTGTAGCTGGTTGGATTGTAACCGGCGAAGCGACTCCGGCTCTCTTCGTCTCGAATCGCGCACAGTACCCGCCCGGCTTTCGAGACCACGATGAAGCGGCACAGCAAGAACACGAGCAAAAGGCCCACGGCAGTGAGCGTGTACAGCCCGAGCTTGGTGCTCGACTCAGCCAGCTGGTAGCCGTACAGGCTCTTGAAATTGGTGAGGCCGTTGTTGCCGCCGACGCCGGTTTCGTTACGGAAAAACAGCAACATCAGCGCGTAGGTGAAGGCTTGCGTGATGATCGAAAAATAGACGCCGCGAATCCGCGAGCGAAACGCCAAGAAGCCGAACACGTAAGCGAGCAGCCCCGGCACGGCCAGCGCAGCCACCAGCGCGAAACCAAAGTTACCGAACGGCTTCCAAAACCAAGGCAGCTCTTTCCAGTCCAAAAAGACCATGAAATCTGGCAGCTTGCTGCGATAGACGCCGGCTTCGCCGATCGAGAGCATCAGGTACATGCCCATGGCGTAGCCGCCGAGCGCGAAGAACACGCCGTGGCCGAGGCTCAGGATGCCGGTGTAGCCCCAGAGCAAATCCATGGCCACCGCCACGATCGCGAAGCACAGGAATTTGCCGATCAGAGCCACCAGGTAGTCGGGCACGTGCAGGGCCGAGCCCGGCGGCGTCACGCTATTCAGAATGGGGACCAGAAAGAACACGAACGCGGCCGCGCCAAAGCCGATCCAGCCTTTGCGAGGCATCAGTCTCAAAAGCTCGGCTTTGACGTTCACATCGCCTCCGCGGCGCGACCCTTGAGCGCGAAAATGCCCTGCGGGCGACGTTGAATGAACAGGATGATCAGCCCCAAAATCACGATTTTACCGAGCACCGCGCCGGCCGCCGGCTCGAGCAACTTGTTCAAGAGCCCCAGGCCAAAGGCGCCAGCCAGCGTTCCGGCCAGCTTGCCCACACCGCCCAGCACCACGACCATGAACGAGTCGACGATGTACTGCTGACCGAGCTCGGGACCGACGTTGCCGAGCTGCGACAACGCCACGCCGCCGAGCCCCGCCACGCCCGAGCCGATGCCGAACGTCCAAACGTCTACGCGCCGGGTCGCGATGCCCATGCCAGCCGCCATTTCGCGGTTCTGCGTCACGGCCCGCACGTGCAAGCCGAGCGGCGTTCTTTGCAGCATGAACCAGACGAAGGCCGTGACCGCCGAGGCAAACACAATGACCGCCAGCCGGCTGTACGTGAGCACGAACCCGGGCATGACTTCGATACCGCCGGCCAGATAGCTCGGGTTCGCTACCGCGACGTTCTGCGCGCCGAAGATCAAGCGCACGGTTTGAATCAGAATCAGCGAGATGCCCCAGGTCGCCAGCAGCGTCTCGAGCGGGCGCCCGTACAAGAAGCGGATCACGCTGCGCTCGAGCGCCATGCCTATGCCAGCGGTCACGATGAACGCCACCGGCACGGCGACCGGGAGATACCAGTCTTGATGCGTCGGGAAATAGCTCGAGAAAAATCGCTGCACCGCGTACGTCGAATAGGCGCCGATCATCAGCAATTCGCCGTGCGCCATATTGATCACGCGGAGCAGGCCGAACGTGATGGCCAGCCCGAGCGCGCACAGCAAGAGCACGCTACCGAGGCTGAGGCCGTAAAACAGGTTGCCGACGAAGCTTATCAGCATGATGCGCGAATTGACCGCCTGCAGTGCTGCTAAGGCCGCCTTGCGCACGTCAGGATCGGTCTCGGTCGGCTTGGCGCCGGCGCTGCCGGTCATGCGCTCGAGATCGGGCTTGAAGGAACCATCGGCGGCCGCCGTGACGGCAGCCAGCGCCGCCAGCTTCAGCTGCTTGTCGCTGCCGTTCAGATCGATCTGCGCCAGGGCGAGCCCGAAAGCGCGTTTGATCTCCGGGTCGCGCTCTTTGGCCGCGGCCGCACGGATCAGCGGCGCTAGCTCGTCGTTGCGGCTCTTGGCCAGATTTTTGGCGGCTTCGAGGCGGACTTTGGGGTCGGGAAAGGCGAGCTTGAACGACGCCAGCGCCGGCTCGAGCTGCCGGCGCAAACGATTGTCGACCAGCGGCGTGGTGAGCGCGCCGGCCGGCTTCGTGCCGCCTCCGAACACCGGTGAGAGCGCGTTGCCCTCACCGGCGACGAAAGGCGTGCCCGCTGTGTCGAGTCGCAGCGTGTCGTCAGAAAGAGCCTGCAGCAGCGTGAGCGCGGCCGGATCTTTCGATTGGGTGATGACGTCGACCGCCGCCTCGACTCGAGCTGTATCGCTCAAGTCCTTGGCGGCCTGATGCAGATCCTGCGCCCTCGCCGAGGCCGAAGCCAGAGCGAGGACACAGGCCACACACAGCGAGATCAGCGAGCGAATGTTCATGCTGAATCGGGTTCAGGTGGAAACGGCGTTGGGTCTCAAAGCGCGGCCGTAGCTACGTCGCCTTTGAACTTGCCCTCGGTGCAGTTGCCGCACACCCAGGGGTAGGTCCAGTCGGCGACCTTCTTGGCGCTCTCGGGTACGAACGGGCTCCAGGGCATGGCGCGTACCGGGCCTTCGGTCTTCCACACGACCTGAAACTGGCCGTCGGCCTTGATCTCGGCGATGTACACCGGCTTGTGCAGGTGGTGGTTCTTGGCGTCCATGGTCAGCGTGAAGCCGGAGGGCGCTTTCACGCTCTGGCCGCCGACGGCTTGCCTGACGGCGTTTACGTCCACCGTACCGGCCTGTTCGGCAGCCTGCGCCCACATCTTGATGCCGACGTACGTGGCTTCCATCGGGTCGTTCGTGACGCGCTTGTCGCCGTCGGGCAGGTTTTTGGCTTTCACGTAGGCCTTCCAATCCGCGATGAACTTGTCGTTCTCGGGATTCTTGACGGACATGAAGTAGTTCCACGCTGCCAGGTGGCCGACCAGCGGCTTGGCGTCGATGCCGCGCAGCTCTTCTTCGCCGACCGAGAACGCCACGACCGGAATGTCTTTGGCTTTCAAACCCTGGTTGGCAAGCTCTTTGTAGAACGGCACGTTCGAGTCACCGTTGATGGTCGAGACGACCGCCGTCGGCGTACCAGCCGCGAACTTCTTCACGTCGGCGACGATGGTTTGGTAGTCGGAGTGCCCGAACGGCGTGTACTGCTCCATGATGTCGGATTCAGCGACGCCCTTGCCCTTCAAGAAGTAACGCAGAATCTTGTTGGTGGTGCGCGGATAGACGTAGTCGGTGCCAAGCAGCACCCACTTTTTGGCGCCGCCGCCCTCTTTGCTCATCAGGTATTCGACAGCCGGAATCGCCTGCTGGTTCGGCGCCGCGCCAGTGTAAAACACGTTGAAAGACGACTCTTCGCCTTCGTATTGGACCGGATAAAAGAGTAGGCCGTTGAGCTCTTCGAACACGGGCAGCACGCTCTTGCGCGACACGCTCGTCCAACAACCGAACGTGACCGCCACGCCCTCTTTCTGCAGCAATTCACGGGCTTTTTCCGCGAACAGCGGCCAGTTCGAGGCGGGGTCGACCACCACCGGCTCGAGCTTGCGTCCGAGGACGCCGCCCGAGGCGTTGATCTGATCGATGGTCATCAGCGCGACGTCTTTGAGTGACGTTTCGCTGATGGCCATGGTGCCAGACAGCGAATGCAAGATGCCCACTTTGATCGGGCCCGTATCGGCAACCTTGGCCGCCGGCGCGGCAGGCGCGGCCGCAGCGACTGACGCTGCCGGCGCGGCGCTGGTCGCCGCAGCGGGGGCCGCGTCGCCTGGGCCCTTGCACCCCACGGCCGCAAGCAGTCCAAGAAGCATGAGCTCAAATCGACTTTTCATCACTTACTCCAATCAAAAACGGAGCCCGCCCGGCACCCGCTAGGTGCCGCTCGCTGCTCTGCACTCGCTGTCATCGTCGGTCGCGAGTTTCGGCTTCGTCTCAGACACACGACTTTGCGGTGTCGTCGTTCAGAAATAGTTTCGCCGCCGTCAGACAAACACGACCGGACGTTGCCAGATGATCAGTACGACGCAGCCGCTGGCGCTGCGCACGCGATGCGTGAGGCCCGGCTCGTTGACGACGAACGAGCCTACGCCGTAAGTGCCCCTTTCATCGCCCTGCTCGCCCTCGAGCACGAAGACGTACTCATAGCCGTCGTGGCGATGCGCTGGTACTTCCGCGCCGGCCGCGTAGCGCAAAATCGCGGTTTTTCCGCCGTCAGGAGCTTCGTGCAGAACGTGAATTTCCACCCCTGAGCGCAGCTCTTGAAACGTCAGCGACGCAATGTCCGCCGGCCGGAGCGACCACAGCAAGAACGGGCTACTCACGCGTGATCGCCGGCCATGTGCCGTCCGATCTCGGCGACATTGGCGCTCTCGGCCGGGGTCTCGTACACGATGCGGCCTTCGCTCATCACCACGATGCGGTCTGACAGGGCGAAGATCTCGTCCAAATCTGCGCTCACCAGCAGCACCGCCGTGCCCGAGTTGCGGGCGGCGACGATGCGCGAGCGAATTTCAGCCACGGCCGCAAAGTCGAGACCGAAGCACGGATTGGCCGCGATCAAGACCGCGACCTCGCCATGCAGCTCGCGCGCCAAGACGGCGCGCTGCACGTTGCCGCCCGACAGCCCGCCGATCGGCGCGTCAGGGCCCGGCGCTTTGATCTTGAACTCGCCGATCGACTTGACGGCCTTGCGCCGCAAGGGGCCGCGCCGCAGCGCCCAACGCCCCAGCGTGAAGCCCGGCTCGTCAAAGCAGCGAAAACCGATGTTTTCGGCCACCGTCATGTTGGCGACGCAAGCGTTCTTGAGCGGGGCTTCGGGCAAGAGGCGCACGCGGCTCTCGCGAATTTGTAGGCGCGTGGGCGTGTACGCTTTGCCCGCGACCTGCACGCTGCCCGACCCGAGCGGGCGTTGGCCGGCCAAGACCTCGACCAGCTGTTCTTGGCCGTTGCCGGAGACGCCGGCGATGCCGACGATTTCGCCCGCTCTCACTTTCAGACTGACACCCGACAACACGGGCAAGCCAATGTCGTCTTCGGCACACACCAGCGACAATTCGAGGCCGATGCTGTCGTGAACGATCACCTTGCGCTCGAGAGACGCGCTGGGCGGCTCGGAGCCGACCATCAACTCGGCCAGCGACTCGGGAGTGTGCTCACTGACCTTGCCGGTGCCGGCCAGCGCGCCGCGACGCAGCACCGTGACCTCGTCGGCGAAGGCCGTTACCTCGCGGAACTTGTGCGTGATGATGGCGACGCTGATTTCGCCGCGCCGGGTCATCTCGCGCAAGAGGCCGAGCACGTCGTCGGCTTCTTGCGGGGTGAGCACGCTGGTCGGCTCGTCCAAGATGATGATTTTGCTGCCGAGATACAGCTGCTTCAAGATCTCGAGCTTTTGCTTTTCGCCCGCGGCCAGCTGGCGCGCCAGCTTGCGCACCGGCACCCGGAACGGCATGCCGGCCATGAACGCCTCAATCTCGGACTCTTCTTTCTTCCAGTCGATGAGCCGCGGAATCTGCGCGCGCGCCATGACCAGGTTTTCGGCGACGGTCATGTTCTCGACCAGCGTGAAGTGCTGGTAGACCATGCCGATGCCGTAGCGCTGCGCGTCGCGCGGATTTTTCACGACGACGTCTGAGTCACCGACGCTCACCTTGCCGCTGTCGGCCTGGTAAAAGCCCATGATGCACTTCACCAGCGTGCTCTTGCCGGCGCCGTTTTCGCCGAGCAGCGCGTGAAAGGTGCCGGGCCGCAGCGTGAACGACACGTCGTCGAGCGCCATCAGCGAGCCGAAGCGCTTGCTCATGTGCTGCGCGTCCAAAAGCGGCGGTTTTCCGCCTTTGCGCCGCGCCGGGGCGATGCCGCTCAGGTCGATCTGCGGGTTGAACTTGTCGACCGCGAGCTCTTGACTGCCGCTCACGGCAGGGCCTCGAGCAATGCCGCGGAGTTGCTGAGCGCGCCGAACACACCATTTTGCATGGTGACCATCTTGAGCGCCGCAGCGTGGTTACCCGCGTCGGTCGCGGCGCAGCAATCGCCGAGCAGCAGGCATTCGTAGCCGCGATCGTTGGCGTCGCGCATGGTGGTGTGAACGCAGACGTCGGTGGTGAGCCCGGTGAACACGATATTGCGAATGCCGCGCTGTCGCAAAACCATGTCGAAGTCGGTGGCGTAGAACGAGCCTTTTCCGGGCTTGTCGATGATGGGTTCGCCAGGCAACGGGGCGAGCTCCGGAATGATCTCCCAGCCGGGCTCGCCCCTGACCAGGACCTTTCCGCACGGTCCTGCGTCGCCGATGCCGGGTTGACCGGCGCCCCCGTTTTGGAGCACGCGCGAGCGCCAACGCTTGTTGGCAGGCAGGTCCGAAAGATCTGGGCGGTGGCCTTCGCGGGTGTGAATGACGTGGTATTGGGCGGCGCGAAAGCGCGCCAAGACGCCGCGGATCGGCTCGATGGTGGCGCGCGCGTTGCTCAGGTCGTAACCGAGCCCGTCGATGTAGCCGCCCTTGCCGCAAAAATCGGTCTGCATGTCGATGATGACGAGCGCGGTGTTGGCGCGCCGCAGATCGCCGTCGTAGGGCCACGGGTACGGCTGGGCAGGCACGTATTTACTCATGATCTGGCTCCTAGTGGCGTCATCGGGCAGCTGTCAGCTCCATTGGCAGATCGGCAGATTGCTTGGTGGCAGAGCTCGAGAGCACCATGATGACTAGCGTGAGCGCATAGGGTGCGGCGTTGAACAGGTAGTAGCCGGAGGTGACGCCGACCGATTGCAGCGCGGGCCCGAGCGCGCTCGCGCCGCCGAACAACAGCGAGGCGTACAAGCAACGCACCGGATCCCAGCGCGCGAAGATCACCAGCGCGACGGCCATCAGACCCTGGCCGCTGGACAACCCTTCGTTCCAGCTGCCCGGATAGAAGAGCGACAGAAAGGAGCCGCCGATGCCGGCCAAGACGCCACCGGCCATGGTGGCCAAGAGCCGCACCCGATTCACGTCGTAGCCCATCGCGCGCGCGGCCTCGGCGCTCTCGCCGACCGTGCGCACAATCAGGCCCCAGCGCGTGTTCTTCAGTCCCCAGCGTAGCGCGGGAGCCAGCAGCATGCCGAACAGGAGCAGCACGTTGATCTGCAAGTTGGAGCGCACCTGCGGCACGCTGCTCCAAAAACCGAGTGAAAACGCCGGCAAACGCGGCGCTGTCGGCTGAATCAGCGGTTTGCCCAAAAAGAACGACAAGCCGATGCCGAGCAGCATCAGCGCGATGCCGACCGCGATGTCGTTGACGCGCGGACGACCGCACAGAAAACCGTGCAAGGCACCGAACAGCGCCCCGAGAGCACCCGCGGCCGCCACGCCGAGCCAGGCGGAGCCGGTCAGGTAAGAGACGCCGTAGCCGCCCATCGCGCCCATCACCAGCGTGCCTTCGAGTCCCAGATTCACGCGGCCCGACTTTTCTGTCAGGCACTCGCCCAGGCTGACGAACAGAAACGGCGCGCTGACGCGCAGCGCGCCACCGACGACGGCCAGCGGCACGCCCCAGGTCCCCAGCGTTGCGACGTCGGTCATGCCGCTGCTCCCTTCGCGCCCGGGCTGAGCAGTCGCGAAAACCAATCGACCTTGCCGCGGTAGGTTTCGCTGGCCAAGACGACGACGAACAAGATGCCCTGCAGCACGTTCACGGTCGCATCAGGCAGGTTGAAATTGCGCTGCAAGAGGCCGCCGCTAGCGGCGATGCCGCCCAGCACGATCGCCACCGGGATGATGCCAAGCGGGCTTTGGCGCGCCAAAAATGCCACCAAAATGCCGGCGTAGCCGTAGCCAGCCACCAGCGAGGCGTTGGCCTTGCCGTGCACAGCGGCGACCTCGACCATGCCCGCCAAACCGGCGGCGGCGCCTGCCAGCGCGCAGACGGTGATGAGCAGCCGCGGAACCGCTAGCCCACTCAAGCGCGCCGCACGCGCGTTGCCACCGACGATGCGTGCCGAAAATCCGAACACCGAATGATCCATCAGTAGCCACGCCAGCAGGCAAGCCACGATGCCGTAGAGCAAGCCGTAGTGCACGTCGAGCCCGGGCAGGTTGCCGAGCATGTTCTGCTCGCCGATGTGCCGTGTGGACGGTTTGTTCAAACTTTGTGGATCACGCAGCGGGCCTTCGATCAGATGATTGCAGAGCGCGATGCCGATGTACGAAAGCAGCAAACTGCTGATGGTCTCGTTGACACCCCGCTTGGCTCTGAGCGCGCCGGCCGCGCCGATCCACAGGCCGCCGAACAGCATGCTGGTCAGCGCCATCGCCGTCAGCACCAGGTAGGGGCCGGAGCCGCCGAGCTGCGTCGCCACCGCCGCGGCTGCGACGCCGCCGACGTACAGCGCGCCTTCGCCGCCGATCACGACCAAACCGAGCCGAGCCGGCAGCGCCGTACACAGCCCAGTGAGCATCAACGGGGCGGCGCGCTGCAGGCTATTTTGTAGGGAAAACCAGGTCCCGAACGCGCCGCGGTACATCTGTTCGTAGACCTCGAGCGGATTTACGCCCGCCAAGCTCACGAAGCCGCCGAACAGCAGCACCGACACCAACACTGCCGCGCTCGGCACGACCAGGTTGTCTAAAAAGACCCCGAGGCGACCGAGCACGGCGCGCGCGCCCGCGCGGCCCGCTTCAGGCTGGCTCACGCTGGTAGGCACGGCGGTGCTGGCAGTCATGCGCTCCTGGCTCAGCTAGATGGAGCCCTTCACGCCCGCCACCAGGTAGTGCATCTTTTCGAGCTCGATGTCGGTCTGACCTTGCGAGACGCCGGCGGCGATGATTTCCTTGCCCGCGTTGTCCTTGAGCGGACCTTTGAAGATGACGAGCGTGCCGGCGGTGAGCGCGTCTTTGGCGGCGTCGGCCTTGGTCTTGGTTTCGGCTGAGACGGCGGCGCCGTAGGGCGACATCTTGATGAAGCCCTCTTTGAAGCCGCCGCGCACCAGGTGCTGCCACGGCTGACCGGCCTTGATCTTCTCGACGTAGTCTTTGTAGACGACGGCCCAATTCCACTCGGCGCCTGTCAGGTAGCCCTTGGGAGCCAGGGCTGCTTGATTGGCGTGGTAGCCCGTGCTGTAAATGCCGCGTTTTTCTGCCGTTTCAATCACGACCTTGGGTGAGTCGACGTGACAGGTCACGACGTCGGCACCTTGATCGACCAAGCTGTTGGTGGCCTCGGCTTCCTTAACCGGCAAGGACCAGTCACCGGTGAAGATAACGCTGGTCGTGATTTTTGGATTGACCGAAAGCGCGCCCAAGGTGAAGGCGTTGATGTTGCGTAGTACCTGGGGAATCGGCTTGGCTGCCACGAAGCCTAGCTTGTTGGTCTTGCTGGTAAGACCCGCCACGATGCCGGACACGTACTGCCCTTCGTCGATGTAGCCGAAGTAGCTGCCCACGTTCTTGGGCGTCTTGCCCTCGGTGTACATGCCACCGCAGTGCAGAAAAACGACGTCTGGGTACTTCTCTGCCATCTTCAAGATGTGCGGGTCGAAATAGCCGAACGACGTCGGAAACAGCAGCTTCGCGCCGTCGAGATTGATCATGCTCTCCATGGTCTTCTGCACGTCGACCGTTTCGGGCACCTTCTCTTCTTCGCGGATTTTCACGCCCATGGCCGCGAGGCTCTTGGCGCCTTCAGCGTGGGCTTGGTTGTAGCCGTAGTCGTCTTTGGGGCCGACGTAGATGAAACCGACCGTCAACGGACCAGCTGACTTTGCTGCTGCCGGGGCCGCTGCGGCCGCTGACGCCGGCGCCGCCGCCGACGCGTCGGGCGTGGACTTGCTGCACGACAGCGCGGAGAGCGACAGCGCCCCCGAGAACAACAGAAGAGAGCGACGTGAAGCACGGTACGGCAAGCAGGTGGTCGTCATTGCCACAGGGGTATAGAGAGTCGTGCGTTTCGGGCTTCTTTCACGAATGCGTCGAAACAAACAACCTTTCCGCCACAGCACTCGCAAAGAATTGTGAGGCGCATTTGTCTATAGAAGTCGCGAATCTGACGTTGTCACCCTGCGGGAATATCGATGTGACAATTCGAAACGCTAACAACACTTTGCATTAACTCGTAGCGAGGGAACGTCCGCGCACCCCATTGAACTTGCGCGCCGACTACGTGCCGAAACATTCGAAGTCGGGCGCTCCAACACTGCACGAGCGTGAACATGACGAAATTTCATAGCCACATCATGAGCGGCGCCGTCGTCCTATCCGGCCTCCTTGCCTCGGAGCTGGCCAGCGCGCAGGATGCACCTGTCGCGCCCGCGCCCGCTGCGCCACCTGCCGCCGAAGCCCCGCCGCCGGCGCCCGCACCGGCCCCGGCACCGGCTCCGCCACCCATGGCGGATGCTCCAGCGCCGCCGCCAGCCGGAGCGATGCCGCCACCTCCGCCGCCCCCGCCGCCGCCGGCGGACAGTCCGTTCAAAGTGACCGTCGGTGCGGGTTTCCGTAGCGCTTTGCGCATCCAAAATCCGAACAAGACCAAGGACGCGGCCGGCAACGAGCACACCAAACTGAACGATCAGTTCTTGGACGAGCTGAACGTCGAGCTACGCACCAGCGGCAAGGTGACCGACATCATCGGCTGGACCGCTAACTTCACGACCGACGGTCGCTCGCGAGCCGAGCATGGCGCTGGCGCTCCCATCGCCTTCCAGACCCAGGCCTTGGACTTCATCGGCCAGCTCGACTTCATGGACGAGTTTCACGTCTGGATGGGTCGCATGCTCACGCCGTCCGATCGCTCCAACTTCAGCGGCCCCTGGTTCATGCCCACCTGGAACTACGCCGGTGGTCTGCCGACCGGGTACTTCGGCCCACGCGGTACGGAAGAAGTCGGTCGCGAAGACGGCTTCACCGTCTGGGGCGACATCAACAAGGGTAAGTTCAAGTACTACGCGGCCCTGCTCGACCTCGACAGTGACTACGGCGTCAAAGACGGCGGCATGGCTGGACAGAATCCGCTGTTTTCAGCACGTCTCGCCTACGCTTTCGTCGGTAGCGAGCCGGGTTTCTACGGCAGCAGCACGTACTACGGCAGCCAGAACATCGTCGCGCTCGGTGCGGCCTTCCAGTACCAGAAAAACTACAAGTGCACGGCTGGCACCTGGAATTGCGGGCCAGTCGACGGCAAGGACAACCTGACCGAGTTCAACGCCGACCTACTCGCGGAAGGCAAAATCGGCGATGCCGGCACGCTCGGCGGCGAAACTGCGTACTACCACGAGTCTGGCGACACCCGCAGCTTCAACGATTTCTTCTACATCATGCCAACCTTCACGACCGGCGAGATCTTGCCGGCCAAGGGTAAGCTGAACGCGCTCTTCCGCTTCCAGATGGCAAAGACGGACTACGCTGGTGCGGCGCCGACCACGCACACGGCGTTCGAGCCGAGCTTGGCGTACCTGTTCAAGGACTACTTCGCCAAGCTGCAGCTCAGCTACACCTACGCCCAGGCCAAGCCTGACACGGGCCCCACCGTGAAATCCCAGTTCATTCAGCTGGGCTTTCAGATCCAACAATAACGCTTGCGCCGCGAGCCGCGCCGAACGGGATCCTCGGGCGCGGCTCGCAGCGTCTTTTGCTAGCAACTACGTATGACCCTGGGGCGCCGTTTTCCCCACCACTATGATCCCCTGCGGTGCCCCCGTTTCCGGGTTCAGGGTGCCGTAGGGGGTCGCCTAGAATGGCTCGCGCCTTGCGCGAGCTCGCCTGTTGAGCAGACTCAGGAGCGAGTAGCGAGCAGTGCGCTTACGCGACCTCGAGCATGCCTTCGCGAATGATGAAGGCGACGATCGCCTCCACTCCCTCGGCGTTGCGGATGCTGGTGAAGACGAACGGGCGGTCGCCGCGCATTTTGCGGGCGTCGCGGTCCATCACCTCGAGTGAAGCGCCGACGTGGGGCGCCAAGTCGGTTTTGTTGATCACGAGCAGATCGCTCTTGGTAATGCCGGGGCCGCCCTTGCGCGGGATCTTGTCGCCGCCGGCGACGTCGATCACGTAGAGTGTCAGGTCGACGAGCTCGGGACTGAAGGTCGCCGCCAGGTTGTCGCCGCCGCTCTCGACGATGATGAGCTCGAGGCTCGGGTAGCGCTCGTTGAGCCGCTCGATCGCGTCGAGGTTGATGGATGCGTCTTCGCGGATGGCGGTGTGCGGACAGCCGCCGGTCTCGACGCCGACGATGCGCTCGATCGGCAAGGCGCCGCTACGCATCAGAAATTGCGCGTCTTCTTTGGTGTAGATGTCGTTGGTCACGACCGCCATGTCGCAGCGTGAGCGGAGCTGCTTGCACAGCGCGTCGACCAGCGCGGTTTTGCCCGAGCCGACGGGCCCAGCGATGCCGATACGAAGCGGACCTTTGCGAGTCATTGTTGGGCTCTCCTAGGATCGAAAAAGGCGGGAATATTGCGTTTCGTGTAGCGCCGACAGCAAGGCTTGCCCGGGCGCGGTCGAGCTGAGCTCGCTGTCCGAACGCCCGAGCGCCCGAGCGATGCCAGCTCCGGCGCGCTCGATCAGCAGCGATAGCACGTGCTGCGCATCGCTCTGCCCAAGAGGAATCAGGCGCGTCGCGGCCCCCACTTGCGCCTCTGCCCAGGCGAACGTGTAGGCGAGCGCCACCTCGGTGGCCGGAGCCGACCAGGCGGCGGCAGCCAGCGCGAACCCGAGCGCCAGCGTGGTGCGCGGGTCGGCCAGCCACGGCACGGCGCGCTCCACGCCCTGCCGGGACAAAATCCGCATCAGCGCACAACCGACTTGGCGCTCTTCGGCGCGCAGCTCCGCGCTGCCGCGCGCCGCGAACAAGTAGTCGTTCCAGCGCCGTGCCGACGCCTGATCACCGTCGGCGAAGGCCTTGGTTAGCCGTGCCAAAACCGGCACGTCCAGGCTCAGCACGGAATGGCTCAACATTCCGGCAATCCACGCCGCCGCAGAGTCACGATCGGCCACGTCGCCCAGGGCCACGGCTTGTTCGAGCCCTTGCGAGTACGCAAAGGCGCCGATCGGCAGCGCGGCGCTCGCCAACTGAAACAGGCGGAGCTGCGCCGTTTCGGAAATGTTCTTCGCAACACCAACTGCCAACGCAGGCGCTCCCAACTAGTGGCCGTGGCCGTGATGGTCATGCCCGTGACCGTGCTCGTGACTATGACCATGACCATGCTCGTGCTCGGCTTCGTGCGCGTGCCGGTGGCCCCCCGCATAGCCGCCTGGCTCGGGCTCGAAAGGCCGCTCCAAGACCTGCGCGTGAAGTCCCAGCTCGTGCATCAAGCCGTCGAGCACGTGGTCGTGCTGATACGACAGGCGCCCAGGCTCGATTTGCAGCGGCACGTGCCGATTGCCGAGGTGGTAGGCGGCGCGGGTGAGCAGATCGCGATCGGCCGTTTCGACGGTCGAGAGCAGCTCCGGTCGAGCCCGCACCTCGACGATCAGCTCGCCGTCGCGCGTTGCCAGCCGATCGCCGTGTTTGAGCGACAGTCCGCGTTCGAGTAGCAGGCCGACTTCCAGACCGCTGTCCAGCCGCGCACGCAGCCGCGCTCTCCGACGCAGCTCGAATACGAGCGTGAGCGACTCCCGCGCGGGTCGTGCGTCGCCCGCGCCTAGCACTACTTCGAGCATCTGCATCGAGGCCTCCATCAGAACAAGAAGTAGCGTTGGGTCAGCGGCAGCTCGCGCGCGGGCTCGCAAACCAAGAGCTCGCCATCGGCGCGCACTTCATAGGTCTGCGAGTCGACTTCCATGTGCGGCGTGTAGTCGTTGTGAATCAAGTCGCGCTTGCGAATGCCGCGCGTCTGCCGCACCGCCACCAGCCGTCGCGTGAGCCCCAGCGCCTTGCCGACTCCGCGCTCGAGCGCCGCGCCGGACACGAAGTGGACCGATGTCGCCGAGCGAGCCGCACCGAACGCGCCGAACATCGGCCGAAAATGCACAGGTTGCGGCGTCGGAATCGAAGCGTTGGCGTCGCCCATCGGCGCCGCGACGATGAAGCCGCCCTTGATGATCATGGCCGGTTTGGCGCCGAAAAACGCCGGCTTCCACAGCACCAAGTCTGCCAGCTTGCCGACCTCGACCGAGCCAATTTCTCGGCTCATGCCGTGTGTTATCGCCGGATTGATGGTGTATTTGGCGATGTAGCGCTTGGCGCGAAAGTTGTCGTTCTGCGCCGAGTCTTCCGGCAAAGCGCCCCGCTGCTGCTTCATCTTGTGCGCGGTTTGCCAGGTGCGCGTGATGACCTCGCCGATGCGGCCCATGGCTTGCGAGTCGCTCGACATCATGCTGAACGCGCCCTTGTCGTGCAAAATGTCTTCGGCGGCGATGGTCTCGCGGCGGATGCGCGACTCGGCGAACGCCACGTCCTCGGCGATGCTCGGATCGAGGTGATGACAGACCATCAGCATGTCGAGGTGCTCGTCGACCGTGTTGACGGTATAGGGGCGCGTCGGGTTGGTCGACGAGGGCAGCACGTTCGGTGCGCCGCAGGCTTTGATGATGTCCGGCGCGTGACCACCGCCCGCGCCCTCGGTATGAAAGGTGTGGATGGTGCGGCCCTTGAACGCCGCCAGCGTATCTTCGACGAACCCGGATTCATTGAGCGTGTCGGTATGGATCGCTACCTGCACGTCGTAGTCTTCGGCAACGTTCAGGCAGTTGTCGATGGCCGCGGGGGTGGTGCCCCAATCTTCGTGCAACTTCAAGCCGACGCAGCCTGCCACCACCTGCTCGACCAGGGCCTCGGGTAAGCTGGCGTTTCCCTTGCCGAGCAGGCCAAAATTCAGCGGAAACGACTCGAGCGACTGCAGCATGCGCGCGATGTTCCAGGGTCCGGGCGTGCAGGTCGTGGCGCTGGTGCCGGCGGCCGGACCCGTGCCACCGCCGACCATCGTGGTCACGCCGGACATCAACGCTTCTTCGCATTGCTGCGGGCAGATGAAATGAATGTGCGTGTCGATGCCGCCCGCCGTCATGATCAAGCCTTCGCCGGCGATGACCTCGGTGCCCGGTCCGATCACGATCTGCACGTTGGGCTGCACGTCCGGATTGCCGGCTTTGCCAATCGCGGCGATTCGTCCGCCCACGATGCCGATGTCGGCCTTCACGATGCCCCAATAGTCCAAGATGAGCGCGTTGGTGATCACGGTATCGACCGCGATGTTCGAGGCGGCTTGGCCCTGCCCCATGCCGTCGCGGATCACCTTACCGCCACCGAACTTCACTTCCTCGCCGTAGACGGTGTGGTCGCGCTCGACCTCGATCAGCAAGTCCGTGTCGCCGAGGCGCACGCGGTCGCCGCGGGTCGGGCCGTACATTTCGGCGTACGCTCGGCGTTCGATCGTCCTCACGAGGCGTCCTCGGCCGCTTCTTCGGAGGCTTCGGGCGCGTCCAGCGCCCCCATGATGGAGCCGCGAAAACCGTAAACTTTTCGTGCACCTGCCAGCGCACACAGCTCGACGGTGCGAGTTTGCCCGGGCTCGAAGCGCACGGCGGTGCCGGCCGGAATGTTGAGCCGAAAACCGCGCGCCGCCTGGCGATCGAAGCTCAACGCCAGGTTAGTTTCGAAGAAGTGGTAATGCGACCCGACCTGAATCGGCCGGTCGCCGCTGTTGGCAACTTCGAGAGTAACGGTGTCGCGGCCGACGTTCAGCTCGATGGGCGGAGCGTCGGCCACCAGCACCTCGCCCGGCACACGGCGCCCGGAGCACGGAATCGGCTGGTGCACCGTGACGAGCTTGGTTCCGTCGGGAAAGGTGGCTTCGACTTGCACCTCGGGGATCAGCTCGGCAACGCCGTCCATGACATCGGCTTCGCCGAGCAGCTGGGTGCCTTGCGCCATCAGCTCGGCAACGCTCTTACCGTCGCGCGCGCCTTCGAGAATGGCCGCGCTGATGTAGGCGACCGCCTCGGGGTAGTTGAGCTTGAGCCCGCGCGCCTTGCGGCGCTCCGCGAGCAGCGCCGCCGTGAACAACAGCAACTTATCCTTCTCACGCGGCAACAGCTCCATGGATCCTCTTGGGATTAAGGAGTGTTTGTACGTCGCCCGCGTGATCTTATTGTTGCCGGCAGGTTTCGGGGCGCGCTAACAGCGCCAGCGAGTCGCGATCGCCAATAAGCAGGCGTTTGGGTCGGAAGATCGGCCCCGGCCGGCTCAACCTACGATGGCGCAGTTCCAACCGCCGCAGGTATTGGCGCCCTGACAGCTGTGCTCCGACAGCTCCTGCGTCCCCAGGTCGTACGAGAAGCCCTTGGCGCTCGCGAAGCCGCCGCAATGGGGCATCACCTCGACGCTGCCGCCGCGTTCGTCGCACAAGGCGGTGAACTTTTCCTCGGTCATGTCCGCTACCAGCTGGCTCGACGTGATTTCGCCGGCCGCGGGCGGCGAGGGTTTGTCCGTCGAACAAGCCGACGTCGCCAGGCACAAAAGCCCGGCCACTGCCGCGTTGATCAAACATGGGCCACGAGCGGCCCCCACGCTTAGCTGACTAGCGGAAACCGGGCGACTCATCTGGTTGAGCGTGAAGGTAGCGCACCTTCTGGCGACCGTCGAAAGCAAGGGCCGCCTAGCTTAGGTCGCCCAAATTCGCGGCACAACCGCGTCGCGCCCCAAGATCGCCGGGCGCAAGAGCTGCCAAGCGGCGATCAGCGGCGCCCGCACGCTCTCGACACTTTGGCCCAACGCGCGCACGACCAAGAGCTCGCCCAGCGAGCTCACGGCGCAGGGGCCCAGCGCACACGCGCTCGTCGCTTCGCGCACGCGCTCGACCAAATTCTCGGCAACCGCGCCGTCCCCTGGTACCGCATACAGATTGGCTACCACCGGCTGCCCGCGCAGCGCGAACGCACCGCTCAGCAAGCCTTCGCCGGAAGCCAAATCGAGCGCCTCAATCACGAGCGGCGTCGCAGCGCGGAAGATCTCGAAGCGTGACACGACGTGGCCCGCGTCGAAGCTTTCGCCGCGCGCCGGCATGCCGTAACAGGCAATGTCCCAACCGATGAACGCTGCGCCAGCGCCTAGCTCGACGCGCGTCGTGAGCTCGGCTTGCGCGGCCGAAAACGCCAAGGTTTCGCTCGGCAGCCACTCGAGCCGCGCGCCCTCGCCAAGCTGCAACGCATTCGAGATTTCGGCGCGCGCGCCCTGCGAACGATAGAGCTTCTGCGCGGCGGGCGTCGTCAGCAGCAGCTGCGCGCCCGCGCCCAAAGTGACCCGCGTCTGCAACCGATCGCCGCCCACGACGCCGCCCGGCGGATGCAGCAGATAAATATGCGGGCAGTGTGGCCCTTCGGGCGTGAGCACCCGTTGAATGCGCAGCGGACCTTCGTGCGACGAGCGCGTCAGCTGCGTGCCGCGTTCGGTCTTGTCGAGCTCGAGCGTAAGGCGGCCGAGCCAGCCCGAGCCGCTCGTCACCCCAGCACGTCCGAGAACGTGTAGCGCTTGGGCGGCTTGCCCGCGAGAAAGCGCGCGGCCGCCAGCGCACCATGCGCGAACAAGTCGCGATTGGACGCGCGATGCGTGAGCTCGAGCCGTTCGCCTTGGCCGAACAGGAAGACCGTGTGATCTCCGATCACGTCGCCGCCACGCAAGCCGTAGACGGCCATTTCTTCGTCGGTGCGGGCGCCCACGTCGCCGCTGCGCCCGTGAATCTCGTGCAGCTCGGAGCGCGCGGCGCGCGCGGCTTCGGCCAAGCGCTTGGCGGTACCTGAGGG
>Ga0307516_10000446_pt1 | contig 54416 bp, 44 predicted proteins | sample 19_EM_MG_FD_203310 | JGI IMG/M metagenome (GOLD analysis project Ga0307516, IMG submission 203310) | Populus trichocarpa ectomycorrhiza microbial communities from riparian zone in the Pacific Northwest, United States - 19_EM | ecosystem: Host-associated > Plants > Roots > Unclassified | place...
CCCGCTGCAAGACCTGCGAACCGCTGGTCAGGTCCTGCTCGACAACACGCTGACCACGGGCCTGCAGCGCTTCGAGCGTGGCTGCCGGAAAGCGCCCGGTCTCCAGCCGCGTCACGCCGTTGTCGTTGGCGAAATTGGGCAGGTCCAGCGTCGCCTGTGGCGACAAGCCCCAAGCCAATGTGCCGAGCAGCGTCTTCGCGTTGTAGTGGATGATCGCCGAGCCGCCCGGCGAGCCCATCACCATCGTCAGCTGCTTCTGCGCTGGCGCTTGCGTGTCGAAGACCATCGCCGGGCCCATGCTGGAGCGTGGCCGCTTGCCGGGTTGCACACGGTTGGCCACCGGCTTGCCTTGGGCATCGCGTGGCGCGAAGGCGAAATCGGTCAGCTCGTTGTTGAGCAAGAAGCCACCGGGCAAGCCGGTGCCGCCGTCACTCATCACACGGCTGCCGAAAGCAGCTTCGATGGTGGTCGTCATCGACACCGCGTGGCCATCCTTGTCGACGATGCTGATGTGGCTGGTGCCGTACTCCGGCTGCTCGACCTGCGGCGCCCATTGGCTGGACTTCACCGGCGCCGGCGGCTCGCCCGCGCTCGCGGTGCCCATGCTGCGCCGATCGTTGACCAGCGCGGCGCGCTGCGCCAGGTAGGGCTCGTCGAGCAGGCTGCTCCAACGGCCCGCGGGCGGCGCGACGAAATCCGGATCGGCCACGTACTGCGCTCTGTCCGCAAACGCCAGGCGCGCCACCTCGGCATAACGGTGCAGGAAACCGGCACTCGGCACACCAGCTTGCAAAGGCGCCGGAGGCGCCGACACCTGGTCCAACAGGCCCAGCATCTGCATGACTGCGATGTGGCCGGACGATGGCGGCGGGAAGCCGCAGACGCGGTACCGGTGGCGCCACAGCGTGCACATCGGCTCGCGCTGCCTGGGCTGGTAGGCGACAAGATCCGACTCGCTCAGCAAGCCCGGGTTGCCGGGGTACTGGCGCACGCGGCGCACGATGTCCGCAGCAACCGGGCCCTGGTGCAACGCGGCACTGCCCTCGGCTGCAAGGCGCCGCAGCACGGCGGCGAAGGCGGGGTTGCGCACGCGTTCGCCAGCGGCCAGTGGCTCGTTCGGCCCAGCGCCTGAAGGGCGGAAGAAGTAGGCCGCCGCTTGAGCGTCGCGGCGCAGGTGCTCGGCATCGGCGCTGCGCAGCAGGCCGGCCAGCCGCGGGCCGACAACGAAGCCCTGCTCTGCCAACGCGATCGCCGGCTCGAACAGCCTGGCCCAGGGCAAACGGCCATGCTGACGGTGTGCCGCTTCCAGCATCCGCACAGCGCCGGGCGTGCCCACCGAGCGACCTCCGGTCACCGCGGCATCGAACGTCATCGGCTGGCCGGCCGGGCCGAGAAACAGCGATTCGGTGGCCGCCGCGGGTGCCGTCTCGCGCCCGTCCCAAGCCTGCAGGCCGGCACCGTCCCAATGCAGCAGGAACGCCCCGCCGCCCAGCCCGCTGGACTGCGGCTCGACCAAGGCCAGCACCAGTTGCACGGCGATCGCGGCGTCCATCGCGTTGCCACCCTGGCGCAGCATCGCCGCGCCCGCCTCGCTGGCCGCGGGGTTCGCGCTCGCCACGGCCCAGTGCTGCCAGCGCTGCGGGGCAGCCGCGGCGGCCAGGCCGGTGGCTGCCTCGGGCGCGCGGGGCGCGTCTTCCGGCGCGGCGGTTTGAACCGGCGCCTGGCTGCAGGCGACCAAACCCGCCGCAGCGAGCCACGTCAGCAGCCGCCGAGTCGACGCCTGCTCATTCAACAACCTGCCGCCATTCATCCGCCGCGCCCCTACGGTTGCAAAGCGGCGGATGATGCCACCGCCCCGCAGCGAGCGCGTAACGCAAAGTCCGTCAGAGCACCATGCCGCCCGAAACCTCGATGCGCTGGCCGGTGATCCAGCCGCTGCCCGGTGACAACAGCATCGCCACGGCGGCGCCGATGTCGTCCGGCTGGCCAACGCGGCCCAGCGTGGTCTGCCCGGCGATGGCGGCGTTCAGCTGCGCGTTGTCGCGCACTGCACCATTGCCAAAGTCGGTCTCTACGGCACCCGGAGCCACCACGTTGACGGTGATGCCGCGCGGCGCCAGTTCCTTCGCCAGGTAGCGCGTCATCACCTCGACGCCGCCCTTCATCGCCGCGTAGGCGCCGTAGCCCGGGAAGGTGAAGCGCGCCAGGCCGGACGACACGTTGAGGATGCGGCCACCGTCGGCCAGCATTGGCAACAGCCGCTGCGTCAGGAACAGCACGCTCTTCAGGTGGATGTTGAACATCTGGTCGAACTGCGCTTCGGTCGTCTCGGCCAGCGGCGCATGCAAGCCGGCACCGGCGTTGTTGACCAGCGCGTCGAAGTGGCTGCGGCCGAAGTGCTGCGACAGCGCGGTTTGCACCTGGTCGGCAAAGGCCGCGAATCCTGCCGTGCTGCTGGTGTCCAGCGGCAGCGCCAGCGCCCGCCGGCCCAGCGTTTCGATCTGCGACACCACGTCGGCCGCTTCGTCGGCACGTGAACGAAAGGTCAGCAGCACGTCGAAACCCTGGCGTGCCAGGTGAAGCGCGGCAGCGCGGCCCAGGCCACGGCTGCCACCGGTGACGAGGGCGATCTTGAGGGACGGGGTGGAGGCAATGGTCGTCATGGCGTGTCCTTTGGGTAGGGAAAACGGAAGCGATGACGGGACTTTATTGATCTTCTCTGTACTGATAAATTACCAGCATTCGATCAATTTGTTCTTCTCACAAGAACAGTCAAACGAGACCCAATGAGCCTGCTGGACCAACTGAACGCCTTCGTGCGGGTCGCCGAACTCGGCAGCTTCACCCAGGCGGCCGACCAGCTGGGCTGGCCCAAAGGCAAGGTCTCGACGACCGTCCAGGCGCTCGAAAACCACCTCGGCACGCGCTTGTTGCACCGAACCACGCGCAAGGTTCAGTTGACGCAGGACGGCCTGGCCTTCCACGAGCGCTGCCGCGACCTGCTGGCCGATGTCGACGAGTTGCAGACGCTGTTCCAGCGCAGCGCGCCCGAGCTGCGCGGCCGCGTGCGGGTGGACATGTCGACGGGCGCCGCGCGCCACATGGTGATTCCACGCCTGCCCGAGCTGCTGCAACGCCACCCCAAGCTGGAAGTCGAGATCAGCAGCACCGACCGTCGGGTCGACCTGGTGCGCGAAGGCTTCGACTGCGTGCTGCGCGTGGGTGCGGTGGTGGACAGAGGCCTCATCGCGCGGCCGCTGGGCCGCTTCAGGATGATCAATTGCGCAAGCCCGGCCTATCTCGCACGCCACGGCACGCCACAGTCACCCGAAGACCTGGCCCGACACGAGCTGGTGCACTACGTGCCGGTGCTCGGCGCCCGCCCCGACGGCTTCGACATCGCAGGCGCGGACGGCAGCGTGCGCACCGTGCCGATGGGCGGGCATGTGACTGTCAACAACGCCGAGTCCTACCAGGCGGCTTGCCAGGCCGGGCTGGGCCTGATCCAGGCGCCCGAGCACGGGGTTCAGGCGCTGATCGCCAACGGCGCGCTGGTCGAGGTATTGCGGGGGCACCGTGCACCGTCGATGGCCGTGCACCTGCTCTATGCCAACCGGCGCCACTTGCCGCAGCGGGTGCGGGCGGTGATGGACTGGCTGGCCGAGGTGATGGCACTGCACCTCGAAGCCTGGACCTGAGACCACGATCCGTTGCAAAAACAACAACGCCGGCGATCGCCGGCGTTGCTTAGTGCGTGGGGGGGTGTCCGTTCAGTGCAGCGGCACGCCCGTCTTGCCCTGCACCTCTTCACGCGTCACGCCTTCGGCCAGCTCGACGAGCTTCAGGCCTTGTGGCGTCACGTCCATCACCGCGAGGTCGGTGATGATGCGGTTGACCACGCCCAGGCCGGTCAGCGGCAGCGTGCAGCCGGGCAGGATCTTCAGGTCGGTCGAGCCGTCTTTCTTGGTCGCCACGTGTTCCATCAGCACGATCACGCGGCCAACGCCGGCGACGAGGTCCATCGCGCCGCCCATGCCCTTGACCATCTTGCCGGGGATCATCCAGTTCGCGAGGTCGCCCTTCTCGCTGACCTGCATCGCGCCGAGGATGGCCAGGTTGATCTTGCCGCCGCGGATCATGCCGAAGCTGTCCGCGCTGCTGAAGATCGACGAGCCGGGCAGCGTGGTCACCGTCTGCTTGCCGGCGTTGATCATGTCGGCGTCGACCTGGTCTTCGGTCGGGAACGGGCCGATGCCGAGCAGGCCGTTTTCACTTTGCAGCCACACCTCCATGCCTTGCGGCACGTGGTTGGCCACCAGGGTCGGCAGGCCGATGCCGAGGTTCACATAGAAGCCGTCCTGCAGTTCTTTCGCAGCGCGGGCGGCCATTTCATCGCGGGTCCATGCCATTTGTCGGTCTCCTTCAGGCCTTGCGGGTCGTGCGTTGTTCGATGCGCTTTTCCGGCGTCGCATTCAGCACGATGCGGTGCACGAAGATGCCGGGCAGGTGGACCTGGTCCGGGTCCAGCTCGCCGGTCTCGACGATTTTCTCGACCTCGACGATCGTGACCTTGCCGGCCATCGCCACATTGGGGTTGAAGTTGCGTGCGGTGCGGCGGAACTGCAGGTTGCCGCTCTTGTCGGCCACATGCGCCTTGACCAGCGACACCTCGGGCATCAGCGCCCGTTCCATCACGTAGGTGTGGCCGTCGAACTCGCGCAGTTCCTTGCCTTCGGCCACGATGGTGCCGACACCGGTCTTGGTGAAGAAGGCCGGGATGCCGGCACCGCCGGCGCGCAGCTTTTCGGCCAGCGTGCCCTGCGGCGTGAACTCCAGCTCCAGCTCACCCGACAGGTACTGGCGCTCGAACTCCTTGTTCTCGCCGACGTAGCTGGAGATCATCTTCTTGATCTGCCGCGTGTTCAGCAGCTTGCCGAGGCCGAAACCGTCGACCCCCGCGTTGTTCGAAATCACCGTCAGGCCCTTGACGCCGCTGGCCTGCAGCGCGTCGATCAGGGCCTCGGGGATGCCGCAGAGGCCGAAACCGCCGACCGCCATCAACTGGCCGTCCTTGACGATGCCGTCCAGCGCTGCGGCAGCGCTTGGGTAAACCTTGTTCATTCGGAATTGCCTCCGGGCTTGTTCGGATGGGCACGAAGGGTACTACGTAACACATTAAGTAGTCGTTACGTAGATTTGACTAAGGTTTGTCCGACACATGACTGAATCCCACCGCCCGGCCGGCCCGGTTGACGCCGCCCACCTGCAAGACCTGCTCACCACGATGTTCGCCCCCTGGGTGCAGGAGCTCGACCTCGTCGTCCGAGCCATCGAGCCCGACGGCGTGATGCTGGCGTTGCCCGTGGGCAGCCGCCATGTGCACGGCGGCGGCGTGATGTGCGGCCAGACGCTGATGGCCGCGGCCGACACCGCCATGGTGCTGGCCATCAGCGCCCAGTTGGGCGGCTTCCGCCCGATGACCACCGTGCAGCTGCAGACCAGCTTTCTTCGGCCCGTGGCCCGTGATGCCGGCGAGGTGACCATCGTTGCGCGCGTGCTGAAACCCGGCCGCCAGCTCGTCTTCGGCGAGGTCGAATGCCTGCTGCCCGACGGCAAGCTGGCCGCCCACGCGACCACCACCTACGCGCTGCTGTGAGCGCCGTGCCAGTGGCGCCAGCGATCGACCTCGACTACCGCACCGCCTTCCACCAGGCCCCGATCGGCATGATCCTGTCGCGCCACCGGCTGGTGGTCGACTGCAACCGCCGCGTGCTGGAGATGTTCCGGGCCCAGCCCGACCAGCTGATCGGCCAGTCGTTCGAGGCGCTGTACCCCAGCACCGACGAGTACGAACGCACCGGCGCACGCATCGTCGCCAGCCTGGACATCGACGGCTTCTACGCCGACGACCGGGTCATGAAACGCCTCGACGGCGAGCACTTCTGGTGCCACGTGTCGGGCCGCGCGCTGGACGCGAACGACCCGCACGCCGCCGGCATCTGGACCTTCGAAGACCTGTCGGCGCGGCGCGTGCTGAAGGTCGACTTCACGCCGCGCGAACGCGAGATCGCGGCATTGCTGATCGACGGCGCGACCAGCAAGCAGATCGGCAAGCGGCTGGCGATCAGCCCGCGCACGGTCGATGTCTACCGCGCCCGGCTGATGCGCAAGGTGGGCGCCAGCACGACGCCCGAGCTGGTGCACCGGCTGCTCGGCGGTTGATTCGCGCGCCGCCGTCGGCAGGCGTTTCATCGACGACACGGAAACCCCTGGCAGGCAGGGGTTGGCAGGTGCTTTGGGCCCGGCCCTCGCCAAAATCCGTGCCCCATACCTGACCCAAGGGAAGCCTATGAACTCGAATCGAAATGTCTTGGCCGCGGCCATGCTACTGGCCTTGCAGGGTTTGCCGGCAGCGGCCGTGGCAGCGAACTACTATGTCGCAACGAACGGGTCAGCCGACAACAGCAGCCCCGGCACCCGAGAGCAGCCCTGGGGCGATTTGCAGAAAGCGATCTGGTACTTGCATGCGGGCGATACGCTGACGATCCTGAACGAGTACACCCTGCAGAAAACGCTGTGGATCACCGTGAACGGAACGGCCGCCGCACCCATCACCATCAATTCGGAGAGCTACCCGTCGGACAACCCACGGCGCGTCATCTGCGCGATGGCCGCGACCTCCTCGTGCATCAGCGTCAACCACACGAGCTATTTGACGCTGGCAGGTCTGCTGATCGACAACCCGACCTTCCAATCAGGCAGCCCGTTCAAGAGCGGCCTGCTCAACCTGCATGCCAGCGACAACATCGTGGTGGCCAGGAACGAGTTCAGAAGCGCCCCAGGATTTGGCGTCTGGCTCACCGGCTGCACCGTTGCCAACGCGTGTGAGAACCGGTACGACCACGACTACCGGATCGAAGGCAACACCTTCTCGTCTGGCCAGAACACGGCTCTCTATGTGGTCAACACACGAGATGCGGTGGTTCAAGGCAACCAGGTCGACCAGGTGCTGTCCGGCGACGGCATGGTCTTCGAAGGCGAGAGTGTGGGCGTCACCATCGAGGACAACACCGTCACCAACGTCAATGGCGTGACGACCGAGGGCAATGGCCGCGACGGCATCAAGGTGCGGCCGCCTTCGCAGAACGCGGTCATCCGGCGCAACCGTGTCGAGACGGTGTCGGGGGCCGGCATCTACCTGATAGACGCGGGCGTCTCGGACGGGCCGCGCCATCGCAGTGCGCAGATCGTCGGCAACGTCGTCACCAATGTCGCGCGGGTGAACGCCGGCAACAACGACCCCAAATGCGAACTCGGCGGCTGGCCCTCGGCGCTCAACGTGGCCCACACCGACGACGTCCTGATCAACGACAACCAGGTCTACAAGAATTACGGTGAAGGAATCACCCTGAATTCGGTGACGCTCGGAACAGCCTTGCGGAACAACGCACATGACAACTTCGGCGTCAATTTCTACCTCAACAACGCTTCGGACATCACGCTGGATCGCAACCGCGCCATCAACAACCCGAGTCTGCAGGCCTACTACCGGTGCGGCGCGCCCGCCGGTGGCATCAGCATGGCAAACGAGGTGGGCCGGATTCGCAATTTCATCCTGCTGCGCAACATCAGCATCACCAACAACATCCTGGCGAACAGCCGCTTCGGGATCAACTACTACTGGAACGACAAGATCAACCCGGACACGCAGCAACCCTACTATCACGAACCGAGCTGGATCGAGTCAACGAGGATTCTCAACAACACCGTGCACGCCACCTGGGTCAGCGGCGTGTCGGTGACGGCAAAGCCGGGCCACAACAACAACCGGATCGAAAGCAATATCTGGGTCCACAACGCCAAGATCAATCCGGTGGCCGATGTCCCTTCGACCGGCTTTGCCTGCACCGCAAACCTGTGGTACGCGGGCACGTCGTCGCAGTCGTGCTACAGCGTGCAAGACGTCTTCGCCGATCCGTTGCTGGTCAACGCATCAAACGGCAAAACGGCGGACGATTTCAAGCTCAGCAAGGGGTCGCCCGCGATCAATGCCGCCGGCTATACATCGGTGATGCCCAGCATCTGGCACGACTACTTCGGCACCAAGCGCGCACTGAGTGCATGGGACATTGGCGCCCACGAGTTCAAGCCATAAGGGCCAGCGCAGCGAGCCGGCGCAGCGACAACGAAGCCCCGGCCCGCGATCAAGCAATCAGCGCCCGCAACCAGTCCGGCACCGGCACCGACTTCCCCGCCGGGAAGTCGACCCACACTGTCGTAGCGCCACCCTCGGCATGGATCACGCCGGGCTGGTCGGTGCGCTCGAGCGTGATGAAGGTGTCGAAGCTGGTGCGGCCCAGGTTGGCCACGTAGTGCTTCGCGAGCACTTCGCCGGGATATTCGAGCTGCTTGATGAAGTTGCAGAAGGCGTTGACGATCACCGGCCCTTGCGCCGTCGGGTCCGGCGCACCGCCCACCTCGTGCAGCCATTGCACGCGGATGATCTCGAAGTAGCGGAAGTAGACGGTGTTGTTGACATGGCCCATCGCGTCCATGTCGCCCCAGCGAATGGGGATCACCATCTCGTAGGTGAGCTTCTTGTCGGAGGGCAGTTCGAATCGCATCGTGTGCTCAGCCCAGCCCCAGCTCCGCCTTGACGGCGGCCAGGTCGGCCCGCAGAGCCGCCAGCTCGTCGGACAAGCGCGTCACCTCGCTGCGCAGGGCCGAGACTTCGCCCGCGGCGACACCGCCGCCGCCCTCGCTGGCCGACGCGCCGTACGACGCAACCGGCTGCACCGGCTCGCCACACAGCAGGTGCGCCCAGCGCGCCTCGCGCTCGCCCGGCGCACGCGCCAGCTTCACCACGCGGGCGGGCTGCTTGGTCGACAGCTCGTCCAGGAAACCTTCGACCGACGAGATGTCGGCAAAGCGATGCAGGCGCTCGCAGTTCAACCGCAACTCGGCCGAGGTCTGCGGCCCGCGCAGCATCAGCACCGCCAGCAGCGCCACCGACTGGCTGGGCACGCCCAACACGCGGCCCAGGTTGTGTTCGTAACGCGCCACGCGGCTGCCGCTGACTTCGAAGATCAGGTGCAGGTGCTTCAGGCTGTCGACCGCCACCAGCAGGTCGGCCTCGCTCGCATCCATCACCGGCGCGCGAGCCGTCTTCTGGTTGCAACCGGACTGCAGCGCGTTCAGCGACAGCGGGTAGGTGTCCGGCACGGTGTGCTGCTTCTCGACCAGCACGCCGAGCAAGCGCGCCTCCAATGGGGTCAACGTACGATCCAACGAACTATCCTCGAACGATCAACGCGGCGCCCGAAGGGCCGCCGCAATCCAAGTGGCGTGCGCGGATCCGGCTTTGCCGGTCCGCTGCGCGAGCCCCCTCGGGGGGCAGCCCCCGGAAGGGGGCGTGGGGGCACCATCAAACGCCGAATCCGTCGTCAGCTTGAATGATCGCGCCATTCACGAAATGGCTCTCCTTCGCGCACAGCGACAGCAGCATCAGGTCCAGGTCTTCGGGCTTGCCGATGCGCTTGCGCGGCATCATCTGCACCAGCTTCTGGCCAGCGTCGGTCTGCCAGTGGTGGTGGTTGATCTCGGTATCGATGTAGCCCGGACAGATGCAGTTGACATTGATGTCGTAGCGGCCCCATTCGAGCGCCATCGCGCGGGTCATGTGGATCACCGCGGCCTTGCTCATCGCGTAGACGCCGATCTGGCTCAGCACGCGCACGCCGGCCATCGAGGCGATGTTCACGATGCGCCCGCCGGTGAAGGTACCCGGCGCCGCGCCGCGGGCCCGCGCCACCATGCGCTTGCCCACCTCTTGCGCGACGAAGAAGGCGCCGCGCACGTTCGTGTCCATCACGTAGTCGAAGTCTTCCGGCGTCACCTCGAGCAGCTTTTGCGTGGTGCTGACGCCAGCGTTGTTGATCAGCAGGTCCAGCGTGCCGACCTCGGTCTCGGCGTGGGCCACGCCAGCGCGGATGCTGACCGGATCACTCACGTCCATGGCCACCACATGGGCGTCGCCGCCAGCGCCTTCGATCTCGGCGCGCAATGTCTTCAGGCGCTCGACGCGACGGGCCGACAGCACCACCGCGGCGCCGGCCTTGGCCAGCGTGCGGGCGAATTGCGCGCCCAGGCCACTGGACGCCCCGGTGATGAGGGCCACGCGGCCAGACAGATCGATGTTGTAGCTCATGGTGTTGGGCGCGCAGCGCGTTCGGCAAGGGAGCGAAAAGCGTAGCACGCCACGTCCGGCGCAGGCACGTCTCCCCTCACGGAGGTCGCCATCGCCGCGGCTGCGGCATCGAGGCCACAGCAAAAAGCACGACCGTTCTATTTTTGAACGCTGCCGCTAGAATGCCCCTCGCTCGGCCCGGGCGGCCGCCTGTGGCCCTGCCCCGGACCGTTTCTGCGCGGCGCTACGCCGCAGGCCGCCCGGCCGCCGTCACCACCCGAAAGACCTGCCATGACCGCCCCCGAACTGCTTGCCCAATACGGCCCCCGCGAATCGATGGAATACGACGTGGTGATCGTCGGCGGCGGCCCTGCAGGCCTGGCCACGGCGATCCGGCTGAAGCAGCTGGCGGCCGAAAAAGGCGGCGAGGTCAACGTGGTGGTGCTCGAGAAAGGCTCCGAGCCCGGGGCGCACATTCTTTCTGGCGCCGTGATGGACCCGCGCGCGATCAACGAGCTGTTCCCGAACTGGAAGGAGCTCGGCGCGCCGCTGAACCAGGCCGTGACCGGTGACGACGTGCTGTTCCTGAGCGAGACCGGTTCGAACCGCACGCCCGACTTCCTCGTGCCGCGCAACCTGCACAACGATGGTTGCTACGTCATCTCGCTGAGCAACGTCGTCAAGTGGATGGCGCAGCAGGCTGAGGCCCTCGGCGTCGAAATCTTCCCCGGCTTCTCTGCGGCCGAGGTGCTGTATGACGAGCAGGGCCGTGTGCGCGGCGTGGCCACCGGCGACCTGGGGGTCGGCAAGGACGGCCAGCCGCACGACGGCTTCCAGCTCGGCATGGAGCTGCTGGGCAAGTACACGATCTTCGCCGAAGGCGCACGCGGCCACCTGGGCAAGCAGCTGCTGGCCAAGTACAAGCTCGACGAAGGCAAGGACCCGCAAAGTTATGCCATCGGCGTGAAGGAGCTCTGGGAAGTGCCGGCCGACAAGGGCAAGCCCGGTCTAGTGGTGCACACCGCCGGCTGGCCGATGGTGGACGACACCTTCGGCGGCGGCTTCCTCTACCACCTCGAAGACAACAAGGTCACCCTCGGCTTCGTGATCGGCCTGGACTACCAGAACCCGTACATGAGCCCGTTCGAGGAAATGCAGCGCTGGAAGACGCACCCCGCCATCCGCGCCCACATCGAAGGCGGCAAGCGCATCGGCTACGGTGCCCGCGCGATCAACAACGGCACGCCGCAAGCGCTGCCGAAGACTGTGTTCCCCGGTGGTGCGCTGATCGGCTGCGACGCCGGCTACCTGAACGCGGCGCGCATCAAGGGCAGCCATGCGGCGATCAAGAGCGGCATGCTCTGCGCCGACGCCTTGTTCGATGCCCTGAAAGCCGGCCGCAGCGCTGACGAACTGAGCGCCTACCCCGCGGCCTTCGAGAAGAGCTGGCTCAACGAAGAGCTGCAGCAGACACGCAACTTCAAGCTCTGGTTCAAGAAGGGCGACCTGGTCGGCAAGCTGATGACCGGCATCGAGCAGTGGCTGCTGCCCAAGCTGGGCGTGCAAAGCCCGCCGTGGACGCTGCACGCGACCAAGCGCGACCACGAATACCTGAAGCCGGCCGACCAGTGCCAGCCCATCACCTACCCGAAGCCCGACAACAAGCTGAGCTTCGACCGCCTCTCGTCGGTGTTCATCAGCAACACCAACCACGAAGAGAACCAACCGGCGCACCTGACGCTGAAGAACGACTCGATCCCGGTCTCGGTGAACCTGAGCAAGTACGCCGGACCCGAAAGCCGCTACTGCCCTGCCGGCGTCTACGAGTTCGTCAAGACCGACGACGGCAAGGACCGTCTGCAGATCAACGCGCAGAACTGCGTGCACTGCAAGACCTGCGACATCAAGGACCCGACGCAGAACATCGTCTGGGTCACGCCCGAAGGCGGCGGCGGGCCGAACTACGCGGGGATGTGACGCAACGCGCCGGGCGCCTGCGGGCGCTGGCGCGCGGCATCGTTCGTATTGAGGATGGAAGGCGTCGTGGCGGCGCCTGATTCAGGGCGTGGTGGGCCATGATCCGCCTCCCATGAACGACATCGCTGCGATCAGCACCACGCCGTCTCTCCGACCGGCACCCGTTCGGTCCTGGCTCGCCGAGTTCTACGGCGTCGAAGTGGCTCGTGCGCACTGCGTCGCGCGGCTCGATTGCGAGATCTATCGGCTGACAGTGCCTGGTCGGCCAGACCTGGCGCTGCGCATCTACCCGCCCCGCATCACCAGCGAGACAGCGATTGCCGATGAAGTGAACTGGCTCGTCGCGCTGGGCGCCGAGGGCTTGCACGTGCCGACGCCACAATCGGCGCTCGACGGCCGCTTCATCCAGCCCTGGCCCGACGGCCGGCTCGCCGTGGTGCTCAGCTGGGTCGATGGCCGTCTGCTCGACAAGGCGCTGCGCCCGGTGCACCTGCGGCGCGTGGGTCGGCTCGCCGGCACGATGCACCGCGTGTCCGAACGCATGGTCGCCAGCGGCCGGATCGTCGGCCAGCGCCTGGGTGATGGTGATGGGCCCGACCTGACCACCTGGGCCGACGGCAGCCGCACGCATCACCCCGCCATGCCGCACGCCGCGCACCAACGCGTCCAGGCCGCTGCCCGGCGCCTGATCGATGAACTGGCCAGTTTCCCGCGCGATGCCAGCGCCTGGGGCTTCATCCACGCCGACCTGCACCCGTGGAACCTGCTGTTCGCCGGCAGCGCCGCCGGTGCGATCGACTTCAGCGAATGCGGCTACGGCCACCATGCGCTGGACTTGGCCGCGGCGCTGCAGTACCTGAAGCACCCGGTGGTCAACAACCACGACCACGCGCCGCTCTACCTGCGCCACCGCGACGCCCTGCTCGAAGGTTATGCCGAGGAGCGGCCGTTGCCGCCTGACATCGAGCGACAGCTCGACGCCTACATCGAGATCCGCATGGTCAACACGATCGAGTGGGTGCTCGACTGCTGGCCGACGCTGGACGAGCGGCCCTGGGGCCGCGGCTTCCTGCAGCGCGCCGGGGAGTTCTTCGGCGACTGAACCGGCCAAGCGTTCACTGACGGTTGCCGCCATACCAGCGTTGGCGGTGAGGGAACGGCTAACTCGTATATTCCACGCAATACATCGAGAGCCGCTTCGGCTGACAGCAGGCACCGCCGTCAGCTCGGGCCTTCACCGGCGGGACCACCCGCCCCCCAACACCTCAGGAGGCAAGCTGTGAAACGCATCCCGTCTCTGCGTCGATCATTTCTGTGGGCCGCCGTCGCCGGCGCGCTCTTCTCAGGTGCCGCCGTGGCGGCACCGCTGTTCCGCATCACCGTGATCCCACCACTGCCGCTCGGCGAGTTCTGCTCGCCGAACGTCATCAACGACCTGGGGCACATCACCGGCACTTGTTCCGACCGCACCTTCTTCTGGACCCCTGAAGACGGCATGGTCGAGATCCCGGCCCCGGCCGGCTACCTCAGCGCCCGCGCGCTGAACAACCACGACGTGGTGGCCGCCGAACTCAACAACCCCGACGGCACCCTGGATGGCGTCTTGTGGGACCCCACAAACGGGCTGCGCGTGTTCACGCCCGCCGGCGACTTCCCCTGGCGCGGAGAAGTCGACAGCCTCAACGATGCGGGCAAGGTGGTCGGTGCCGGCTGGGTCCAGGTGCCGCCCAACACACCCCGGCATGCGTTCACCTGGACGGAAAGCACCGGCATCGTGGACCCGCTGCCGGATGTGCACGGCGACACGCAGGTGCGAGACATCAATGCGCTCGGGCAGATGGTGGGTTGGGGCAATCTTGAAAAAGGCTCGGTAGCAGTCATCCTCGATGCCGACGGTCGACTGGCGCGGCTGCAGGCGCCGTCCTGCTCGACGAGTGGTGCCCAGGCCTACGGCTTGAACGACCTGGGCGAGGTCGCCGGCTCCTGCTACAAGACATCAAACAGCCTGCACGCAGTCGTCTGGACCGCCCCGCGCCATGGTCGTGACATCGACGGCCGGGCCGAGGGCAAAGGCATCAGCCAGGCGTTCGAAATCAACAACGCCGGTCAGGTGGTGGGCTTCTGGTCCGGCGGCGGCCACAACGGCCACGCATGGGAAACCAGCTTCTACTGGGACAAAGAGACCAAGATGACCAGCATCAATCGCCTGCTGGACCCTGCCGACCCTCTCGCCGCGGTGACCGAGCTCAGCACCATCGCCACCATCAACCAGGCCGGGCAGATCGCTGCCGCCGGCATGGTGAATGGTGAGTGGCAGATGGTGCTGCTCACCCCCGTGCCGAGCAGCGCAGCAGCAGCCCGCTGACCGACCGCCGGCCACTCGCGGAGAGGCCCGGTCGCAAAGCCTGTCAAGATGCCAGCCCTGAGCCTCGGCGCTTTGCGCCCGGGCACTCCCACCCAGGGCTTGCAAAGGAAACGATCTTGGACAGATGGCTCGCGGCGGCGCTCGACTACCTCCCGACATGGATTGACCACCAGATGCGCCTGAGCGAGCAGCCGGGCTGCACGCTCGCTGTCGCTGCGAAAGGCAAGCTGGTGTTCGAGGCCGCCTTCGGCCATGCCGACCTGGTCAAGCAGGTTCCATTGACCCCGCGGCACCGCTTCCGTGTCGCCTCACACAGCAAGACCTTCGCCGCGGCCGCTGTTCTGAAGCTGCGTGAACAAGGCCGGCTGCAACTGGACGACGCGGTCGGCCGTCACGTAAAGGGCCTGCACCCGAGCATCGCGAAGACGACGTTGACGCAACTGCTGTCGCACACCGCCGGCCTGATCCGCGACGGCATCGACGCCAGCCAGTGGCAAGACCGCCGGCCCTTTCTGAACGCGAAAGAGCTGCTGGCCGACCTGGCCGAAGGCACGACCATCGAGCCCAACGAGCGCTTCAAGTACTCGAACCATGGCTATGGCCTGCTCGGCCAAGTCATCGAGGCAGTGACCGGCGAAAGCTTCGGCGATTGGACGGCGCGCGAGATCGTCGCTGCTTCGGGGCTGGAGCACACCACGCCCGACATGCCCACCGACGCCAAGCTGCCCTTCGCGCACGGCCACACCAGCAAGCTGCCGCTCGGCCGCCGCGTCGTGATCCCGGCAACCAACCCGACCCATGCGCTCGCCGCCGCGACAGGCTTCGTCAGCACCGCCGGTGACCTGGCGCGTTTCTACAGCAGCCTCGCACCCGGCGCCAAACGCAGCGTGCTGAAGCCCGAGAGCCGGCGCGAAATGGTGCGCCGCCAGTGGAAAGACGCCTATGGCACGATCGAGCGCTGGTACGGCCTGGGCACGATCTCGGGCAAGCTGGGCGAGTGGGAATGGTTCGGCCATTCCGGCGGCTTCCAGGGCACGATCACGCGCACCTGCTGCGTCCCCGAGAAAGACCTGACGGTGTCGGTGCTGACCAACGCTGCCGACGGCCTGTCGCACGTCTGGCTCGACGGTGCGCTGCACATCCTGCAGGCCTTCGCCAAGCACGGCGCGCCGAGCGCACGCACCGCCCCCTGGGCCGGCCGCTACTGGAGCCTGTGGGGAGCCTTCGACTTCGTGCCGGTCGACGGCAAGGTGCTGGTGGCCAACCCCAACCTGCCGAACCCGATGCAAGATGCCTCGCAGATCCTGCCGGACGCGCGCCGGCGCAATGGCACCGACAGCGGCAGCATCACGCTGGCCAGCGGCTTTGCCAACCATGGCGAAACCGCGCGCATTGAGCGCGACGCACGCGGCCGGGTCACCCAGGCATGGGTGGGCGGCACGAGGTTGGTCAGCGAAGCCAAGGCGACCAAGGAATTGGCGGCGCGGTATGCCGACAAGGAGTAAGTAAGGCACAACCCAAACCCGTTCGGGCTGAGCCTGTCGAAGCCAGCTTGCTTCTCCACCGTGCCTAACGGCCAAGCTCAGGACGATCGGAATACAAACACCGTTCGTGCTGAGCCGGTCGAAGCACAGCGCGCTCATCCACCAGCCGTTCGACCAAACTCAGGCCTTTCGACAAGCTCAAGGCGAACGGAAAAGAGAAGGCACTCAGTCGCTCGCCTCACCCAGCGTCACTGCCTGCTTGCGCGTCTGGCCGTTACGCCACACCGTCAGCGTCACCTTGTCGCCCGGCCGGAAGCGCTCGAGCGCATTGAGCAGGTCATCCAGATCGCTCACCGCATCGTCGTTGACGGCCGTGATCACGTCACCCTGCACGACCCGGCCATCACGGCCCCGGCGGAAGGGTTCCAAGCCCGCACGCTGCGCGGGACCGCCGTTGGTCACCCCGACCAGCGCCACGCCGGTCGGCAGCTCCAGCGACCGGGTCAGCGCGGGTGGCCCGCCGCTGATGCCCAATGCCGGACGCACCATTCGTCCGTCGCGGATCAGGCGCGGCACGATGCGGTTGACCTCGTCGACAGGGATCGCGAAACCAATGCCCGAGCTGGCACCAGATGGGCTGTAGATCGCCGTCGTCACGCCCACCAACCGCCCGGCTGAATCGAGCAGCGGGCCGCCGGAGTTGCCGGGGTTGATGGCGGCGTCGGTCTGGATCACACCACGGATCATCCGCCGCGTCGCCGATTCGATTTCGCGCCCGAGGGCGCTGACGATGCCGGTGGTCAAGGTCTGGTCCAGCCCGAACGGGTTGCCGATCGCGAACACGCGCTGCCCCACCTGCAGGTCGCGGCTGGTGCCGATCGGCAGCGCGGGCAACCTTGCCTTCGGCGCATCGATGCGCAGCACGGCCAGGTCCCGGTCCGGGAATGCGCCGACCAGTTCGGCGCGGTAGCTCGTCTGGTCGGCCAGCGTCACCCGCGCTGCGCTGGCGCCCTGGATCACGTGGAAATTGGTGACGATGTGGCCGCGCTCGTCCCACACAAAACCGGTGCCGGTGCCGCGCGGCACCTGTTGCACGTTGAGCGAAAAGAAATCGCGCTCGACCGTGAGCGCGGTGATGTTGACGACCGACGGCGACGCGGCCTTGAAGACCGCGATGTTGTTTTGCTCGTCGCCCGAAAGCGGGCCGCGGCTGGCGACATTGCGCGGCGCCGCATCGGTGCGGCCCCACGCAGAAGGCAGGTCAGCCGTGCCGAGCCCGGCTGCGAACGCGACAAACAACGCCGCCGCCAAAAGGCGGCGGCGTCGGTGGGGTTGCGGCGGAGTCTCCGCCACGGCTTGCTTCATGCCGATCTCCTGGTGCACGCGAACGTGCGCAACAGGCCGGCCCACCGGGCGCGCAACACGCGCTCGGCAGGCCGGCCAATCTTTTGGATCGTCAACCGACCTGAACGTTCACTCGACGCGGCTGGGCGTGCGCCTGCTTCGGGATGCGCAGGTTCAACACACCGTCCTTCAGGTTGGCCTCGATGTGACCAGCGTCCAGCTCGCGGCTGAGCGTGAACGCGCGGCGGTAGCGGGGCACCCGCAGTTCGACATAAGCGGGCTGCAGGCCGCTCGGCGTGGTGGTGGCCACGGCGCCTTCGATCGTCAGCGTATCGCCGTCGACCTTGATGTCGAGCTGCTCGCGCGGCACACCCGGCAGGTCAGCCAGCAGCGTGATGCCGCGATCGTCCTCGAACACGTCCACGCGTGGCAGCAAGGCGCGGGTGTCGGCCCCCTTGTCGGCCGAGGCGGAGGTGGTGGTCGACGGCGTGGAGGCCGTCTTTTGCAGTTCGGTATGGGAAGTAGTCACGGTCAATGCTCCTTGTCAGCGGCTGTCAGCTCGTCACTGCACGGTGATGCGCTTGGGCTGCGCTTCTTCGCGGCGCGCGATGCTCACGTTGAGCACGCCGTCGCGGTAGGTGGCGTTCACACGTCCGGCATCGACGTCGTCGGGCAGGCTGATCGCCCGCTTGAACGCGCCGCTGGCCCGCTCGTGGTTGTAGACGCTGGTCTTCGCGTCGACATTCGGCAGTGCCGAAGCACGCTCGCCAGAGATCGTCAGCACGCCGCGGTCGATGACCACCTCGATCTTGGCCGGGTCGACACCCGGGGCAAAGGCATAGACCTCGACGCTGCTGGGCGTCTGGCCGACATTGATCGCCGGGAAGGCACCGGGCGCTGCCGAGCGGATGCTGCCGGGCACACCGGTGCTGCCGCCGAACACATCGTCCAATTCACGGCGCAGGCGTTCGAATTCGCCGAGCACGCCGCCGGGGAAGCTCCAGAGGGTTTCATACATGATGGCTTGCTCCTTTCGGTGGTGAAACGCGGCGCCGAGATGTTTCTTCAGCGCCGCATGCCAACCGAATTAGGGGCAGCTTTCGGGACTTCAAGACCCTTTTTTCAACGGGTCGTGCGATCTCTGGAGGTGCTACCCGCCGCAACCGCGGGCCGGGCCCTCAGGTACCGATCACCCCGCCGTCGTTCTTCGTGATGACCAGCGTGGCCGAGCGCGGCCGCCCGCCGTCCGGCCACTTCGAAAAGCGGCTCGGCGCGTCCGGATCGCCGCGCTCGGAGGGCGATTCGCCCGGGTGCTGGATGTTGACGAACAGCGTGCGCAGATCGCTGGCCATGGCGATGCCGGTCACCTCGCAGCCGGTGGGGCCGACGAGGAAGCGGCGCATGTCGCCCTTGGTCGGGTCGCAGGCCAGCATCTGGTTGTTCGGCAGGTTGACGTAGTCGCCCTTGCCCATCGTCGACGACGACACATCGGTCAGCACCCACAGCACACCGCGCGGGTCGACCCACAGGCCGTCCGGGCTGCCGAAGATGTCGCCGTGGATGTTGCCCTTGGCGCCCTCGCGCGACAGGCTCGGGTCGCCCGCCAGCACCAGGTGGTCCCAGCTGAACCGGGTGCCGTCCAGGTCGCCCTGCTCCTGCCAGCGGATGATCTGGCCCATCGTGTTGTTGGCGCGCGGGTTGGCCGCATCCATGTAGGGCTTGCCGGGCTGGCCACGCTCGCTGTTGTTGGTCAGCGTGCAGTAGACCTGCTTGGTGATCGGGTCGACGGTCGTCCACTCGGGCCGGTCCATCTTGGTGGCGCCCAGCGCGTCGCTGGCCTGGCGCGACTTGATCACCACCTCGCCCTGGTCGGCAAAACCGTTGGCCGCCGTCAATGGGCCCTGGCCGTGCACCAACGGCAGCCATTCGCCCTTGCCGTCGACATCGAAGCGCGCGACATACAGCGTGCCGTGGTCCAGCAGCTCGCGGTTGGCGGCCAGGCCACCGGGCTTCATCGTGTCGCGGCTGACGAACTTGTAGATGTATTCGAAGCGCGCGTCTTCGCCCATGTAGACCACGGCCTTGCCGCCCGCCGTCAACGCGGTGGCCGCCCCCTCGTGCGCAGCCCGGCCCAGCGCGGTGTGCTTGACCGGCGTGCTGGTCGGGTCCATCGGGTCGATCTCGACGATCCAGCCGAAGCGGTTGAACTCGTTCGGATGCTTCGTCGCGTCGAAGCGTTCGTCGGCCTCGTACCAGTGGTAGTAGCTGCCATTGCCCTTCTTCAGGCCCCAGCGCTTCTGGTGCGCGTCCGGCTGCTCGGGCCCTTCGAAGTAACCGGCCCAGTTCTCTTCGCAGGTCAGGTAGGTGCCCCACGGGGTCTGGCCGTTGGCGCAGTTGTTGTAGGTGCCCAGCACCAGCGTGCCGGTGGGGTCGGCGGCGGTCTTCATCATGGCGTGGCCGGCGGCGGGGCCGGCAATGCGCATCGGCGTGCGGGCGGTGATGCGGCGGGCGTAGCGCGAGGGCGTCACCGTCTTCCAGCCGGCGTCTGCCTTCTCGACTTCGATCACCGACACGCCGTGCGCGGCCATGCTCTTGAAGGCCTTCTCGGCGCTCCACGTCTTCACGCCATCGGTGTGCAGCAAGCCATCGTCGACGTACTCATGGTTCATCGCCAGCACGCCGCGGCGGGTGCCTCCATCGAGCGGAAAGAAAGCCATGCCGTCGTGGTGCATGCCTGCCTGCAGCGCCTGCTCGGCCGCGGTGTTGGAAGCATCGGGCTTGAAGGCCGGCATCTGCCCGGCCACGCCGACCGGGTCACCCCAGCGGTACAGCACCTGGGCGCGGTAGCCATCGGGCACGACGACACCATCGATCGCCGCCATCGCGACGCTCTTGAAGCCGATCGCCCGGCCGAGCGTTGCGGGGCTCGCCACCTGCTGCGCCGCGCTGGCGCAGGCGGTGAGCAAGCCGGGGCCGAACAGGCTGCCGGCGGCCATTGCCAGGCCGCTCCCGAGCCACACGCGCCGCGCCGGGTCCGACACCTCGTGGATGCTCGGGTTGGCGCTGGGGTTCGAGTCTTCCATGCTGCTGAAATCCTTGGCCATGCAGTTGCTCCTCAGGTAGACGTGGGCTGGTGCCAGTTTCCTGTGTCGACAGGACACCAGGCTGCCATTACGAAATGTCGTGGTCGTGTCATTGTCCCGGCTGCTGCAAGGTTGGCACCAATCTCTAGAATCGCCCGCTTTGCCTCTCGTAGCCTCCGCATGACGCTCGCCGCCCTGATCAGCGCCTTCGTCCGGCGCCATGCCGCGGCCTACGCGGGTGCGGCGGCGATGCTGCTCGGCATCGCACTGCTGACGGTCTGGCTGCCGCGCCAGATTGGCCACCTGGTCGACGCACTCGTCGCGCGCGAACTGTCCGGCCCGGCGCTGTGGCGTCAGCTGGCACTGCTGCTGGCAGCCGGCGCCGCTATCTACGTGCTGCGGGTGGGCTGGCGCATCAGGCTGTACGCCGCCGCCTACCAGATGGGGGTGGAGCTGCGCCGCCGCCTGTACCAACGGCTCGCCAACCAGGGCCCGCGCTTCTACCAGACGCGCCGCACCGGCGACCTGATGGCGCTGGCCACCAACGATGTCGACGCGGTCGAGATGGCCGCCGGCGAGGCGATGCTGGCCGGCTTCGACGGCACGCTGACGTTGATCCTGGTGGTCTCGACGATGGCCCTCGGCGTCGACTGGCGCCTGGCCGCGGTCGCGCTGCTGCCCTTCCCGCTGATGGCCTGGAGCTTCGCCTGGATCTCGGGCCACGTGCACGGCCGCTCGAAAGAGGCGCTGGAGCGTTTCGGTGACCTGAACGACCATGTGCAAGAGACGCTGTCGGGTGTGCGCACGCTGCGCGCGTTGGGCCTGGAAGCGCGCAGCGCAAAGGTCTTTGCCGACCTGGCCGAGAAGGCGGCCGACGCCAGCTACTGGTCACAGCGCTGGGAGGCCCGCTACGAGCCCGCGGTGGGCATGACGCTCGCGACCTCGGTCGTGCTGTCGCTCGCGCTGGGCGGCTGGCTGGTCTGGCATGGTGAGCTGACGATCGGCCAGCTGACCAGCTTTCAGCTTTACCTCGTGCAGCTGATCTGGCCGATGTTTGCGGCCGGCTGGGTGCTGGCGCTGTGGCAACGCGGCCGTGCGGCCTGGACGCGCCTGTCTGCCGTGCTGGACGAACCGCTGGCCATCGACGACGACGGCAATGTCGAGGCCGTGCGGGCCGGCGAGATCGCGCTGCGCGACGTGCGCTTCGCCTACCCGGGCGCGAACAACGCGGCGCTGGACAGCTTGTCGCTGCACATCGCGCCGGGCTCGACACTGGGCCTGGTCGGCCCGACAGGCTCGGGCAAGAGCACGCTGCTGAAGTTGCTGTTGCGCCAGTGGATGCCGCAGGCCGGTGGCATCACCTGGGGCGGCATTGGCCTGCCCGACTACACGCTGAATGCCCTGCGCGCCGGCATCGCCTGGGTGCCGCAAGAGCCGATCCTGTTCTCGGCCAGCGTGGCCGAAAACATCGCACTGGCCAAACCTAGTGCCACGCGTGCCGAGGTCGAAGCAGTGGCTGAACTGGCCGATGTGCATGACGACATCCAGCGCCTGCCGCAAGGCTATGACACACCGGTCGGCGAACGCGGCGTCACGCTGTCCGGCGGACAGCGTCAACGCGTGGCGATTGCCCGCGCACTGTTGGCCGACGCACCGCTGCTGTTGCTGGACGACGCACTGTCGGCCGTCGACACGGAAACCGAGCACCGCATCCTGGCCCACCTGCGAGAGCAACGCAAAGGCCGCACGGTCATCGTCGTCAGCCATCGCCTGTCTGCAGTGGCCGATGCCGACCTGATCGCAGTGCTGCGCCACGGCCACCTGGCCGAACGCGGCACGCACGAGCAGTTGCTGACCAAGGGACTGGCGCAAAGTTGGTACGCGCAGCAGTGGCGCATCCAGCAGTTGGAGGCATCGCTTGAGGCCGATTGAGATGGGTCATTCGGCTGCGTCTTCGAGGGTGGCTGATCGCGGCGGGTGGCGCCCGGCAGGGGCTCTTGGCTCTGCGGTCGGCGCGTTGCGCCGACTCGGCCGCGAGAGCGACCGTTTGCGGCTCTTCGGTGAGCATGCGCCGGCGCATCCGCAACGGGGTGTGCGGGCAGGTGGCGACGCGCCTGTGCAGCGCCGAGTAGCGCAGGGCTCGTGGCCGCGCGCGCAGCGCGCTTCGTCAACTGACTCGGCGCGACTGTCTGAGTGCAGTGAACGCAGTGAGCGAAACGAGTTGAGCGCCGGGCCACGAGGTCGAGCAACGCAGGGCAGTCGGCGCGCAGCGCCGACCGCGGAACCGAAGCGCCGCCGCCTGCCCGCACGCGCCGTTGTCACCTCGACCGTGGCACGCCTGTTCAACCCACCACGACCCGATCACCGCGCGTGAAGACCACCGACACCAATTCCACCGGCCGCCGCGCCGCCGCCCTGCTCTGGCGTGCCGCCAAGCCCGAATCACGCCACCTGTGGATCGGCCTGGCGTGGCTGGCCGTGGCGGCTGCGCTCGACGCGCTGGGCCCCGTGCTCGGCAAGGCCTACATCGACCGCTACCTGCTGCCGCGCGATCCGGCCATCGCCAACATCGCCGCGTTGTTGATCGGCGCACTGGTTGCCGGCTGGGTGGCGAGTTGGGTGCGCTACCGGCAGCTCAGCCGCCTGGCGGGCGTGGCGATGCGCTCGGTGCGGCGCATCCGCGAATCGGTCTACGGCCACGTGCTGCGGTTGCCGATGAGCTTCTTCGACAAGGCCATCACCGGCCAGCTCGTCAGCCGCGTCACCAACGACACCGAGGCGGTCAAGCAGCTCTACGTGCAGGTGCTGTTCGTGATGCTGGACTGCCTGATCATGCTGACCAGCCTCTTGGTGACCATGGCGTTTCTCGACTGGCGCTTGATGCTGATCGTGACGACGCTGGTGCCCGCGGTGTTCGGCATCGTCTTCCTGTACCAGCGCTTGTCGGCCCCGGCGGTGGCGAAGACCCGCCAACTGCGCAGTGAATTGAACGCCCAGACGGCCGAGTCGATCTCGGGCATGGCGGTGTTGCAAGCCACCGGTGCAACGCTGGGTTACGGCGACCGCTACGCGCGCATCAACAACGACCACTACCAATCACGCCAGACCGAGCTGCGCGCCAACGCCATGCTGCTGCGGCCAGCGCTGGACTTGTTGAACGTCGCGATGCTCGCCGTCGTGATCGCCGTGTTCGGGATGCGCGAAGGCGGTGGTTCGTTGAGCGCGATCGAGGTTGGCGTGCTCTACGCCTTCGTCTCCTACGTCGGCCGCGTGACCGAGCCGCTGATCCAGCTGACGATGCAGTTCTCCCAGCTGCAGCAGGCGATCATCGCCGCGGCGCGCGTCAACACGCTGCTCGACGAGGCCGAGGCCGACCGGCCCACTGCCGAAGGCCGCGTCACCGCCGGCGCCGTGAGCGTGCGTCAGCTGGACTTTGCCTACACCCCCGGAACGCCGGTGCTGCGACAGGTGTCGCTCGACATCGCGCCGGGCGAGTTCATCGGCATCGTCGGCCCCACGGGCAGCGGCAAGTCGAGCCTGCTGTCGCTGCTGCTGCGCTTCTACCCTGTTGCCGATGGCCAGTTGCTGATCGACGGCCAGCCGATTGCGAGCCTCGACGAGGCTGCCTTCCGCGACGCGGTAGGCCTGGTGCCGCAAGAGCCCTTCCTGCTCGCCGCCAGTGCGCGCGAGAACATCGCGATGGGCCGGCCGCTGACCGATGCGCAGATCGAGACCGCGGCCATCGCCGCCGGCGCGCACGGCTTCATCAGCCGGCTCGAACAAGGCTACGAGACCAAGCTCGGCGAAGGCGGCGCGCGCTTGGCGGTCGGCGAAAAGCAGTTGATCTCCATCGCCCGCGCACTGGCCGGCCAGCCGCGCATCCTGCTGCTCGACGAGGCCACCTCGCACATCGACAGCGAAACCGAAGCCGTCGTGCAGCAAGCCCTGGCCAAGCTGCACGGCAAGCTGACGCTGATCTCCATCGCGCACCGCCTGTCGACCATCCGCGATGCCGACCGCATCGTCGTGCTCAACCACGGCCGCATTGCCGAGCTCGGGCCGCACGAAGACCTGATGCAGATCGAGGGCGGTCTCTACCGCCGCCTGGTCGAGTTGCAACAGCTGGTTTCCGACGACGAGGCCGACGCGTCCAGCCTCGGGTAGTCCCCGATGGTTGAGTAGTCATGACTACCTAATAGTCATGACTATGAACGGCGTTCGTCGTGCATTCCGGGGTCTTGCAGTCTGACACCGGGCACTGAATAGAGCGATGCCAGGCCCCTCTCAAGGGGCCGTCCAGCAGCCCTCGTGTGCGCCTTCATGTCCTCCACCCTGCGCCGCCGCCAAGGGGCCGGGGCGGTTCGTTTTCGAGCCAACCTAGAGAGGCATTGCATGAAGCACGGGAACCCAGCCCACCGCGGGCTGACCACGTTCGCCCGCCATGGGCTGATGGCTGCAACCCTGGCCCTGATGGGGCACGGCGCGTCGGCCGGTGAGTTCAACATCGGCACTGGTGTCTACGACATCACCGGGCCGGTGGCCGAGACTGGCATGTTCGGCTACGTCGCGCAGCAAGAGGCCGACGGCCTGCACATGCGGCTGCGGGCGCGCGCCTTCATCATCCAGAGCCCGACGAGCGGCAAGCGCGTCGTCTACGTCAACGCCGACCTGGGCGCGATGTTCCAGTCGATCAAGCTGGAGGTCGTCAAGAAGCTCAAGGCCAAGTACGGCAACCTCTACGACCACGGCAACGTGATGCTGGCCGCCACGCACACCCACTCGGGCAACGCGGGCTTGTCGCACTACACGCTGTACACGCTGGCCTCGGCCGACAAGTCGCTCTTCGGCTACAGCTCGCAGGCCTACAGCGCCGCGGTCAATGGCATCGTCGCGGCAATCGACCGGGCTCACCAGAACCTCGGGCCGGGCAGCGTCGAGTTGGTCCAGGGCGAACTGCTGGGCGCCACGCGCAACCGGTCTGCCCTGGCCTACCAGACCAACCCAGAAGTCAACCAGTCGCCCTACGACACCAACAAGACGATGACCCAGCTGAAGTTCCGCAAGGACAACGGCCAGGAGGTCGGCTTGCTGAACTGGTTCTCGATCCACCCGACCGCGCTGAGCATGCTGCAGACCAAGATCAGCTCGGACAGCAAGGGCTATGCCGAGTCGTTCTTCGAGCGCTCGAAGGCCAGCGACTACAACGCCCGCGAGACTTTCGTGGCCGCGTTCTCGAACAGCGACGAAGGCGATGTCGTCTCGTCGCAGGGCAACGCCCACTCGGCCCCCGGTTTCGAGGGCAGCCCCGACGAATACGTCAACGTCGAGGTCGACGGCAGCCGGCAGTTGCAGAAGGCCAAAGAGTTGTACGCGCAGTCGGGCCAGCGCCTGTACGACCGCATCGACTACCGCCACCAATGGACGGCGATGAACGGCTTCGTCGTGCGGCCCGAGTTCACCAGGACATCATCGAAGACGCTGTGCACTGCGGCGCGCGGCTACTCGATGGCGGCCGGCGGCGAGAACGGCCCCGGCACCATCCCGGGCATGTACGAGGGCATGACCAACGAGAACACCAACCTGGAGACAGCGGCGGAACTGTTCCTGACCTCACCGCTGGCCGGCGCGATCCTGTTCACCTTCAACGTCGTCACGCTCGGCGCCGACGACCCGTGCCAATGGCCCAAGCCCAACATGCTGGCCACCGGCGCGCTCGACTGGGTGCCCGAGGTGCTGCCGCACCAGGTGATGGTGGTGGGCCCGCTGGCCATCATCGGCGTGCCGTATGAGGTGACCACGATGTCCGGCCGCCGAATTCGCGCACAGGTGCTGCAGCAGTTGGCCGGCCAGGGCGTGACCACCGCCGTGATCGCCGGCTTGTCGAACAGCTACTCGGGCTACCTGGCCACGCACGAAGAGTTCCAGCTGCAGCACTACGAGGGTGCCAGCACCGAGTACGGGCCGTATGCCAGCGCGGCGGTCGAGCAGATTGCGCACGACCTGTCGGCGGCATTGGCGCATGGCACCACGCTGGCCGACACCGGCACGCCGCCGGACAAATCGAACGAGATCCGCCTGGAACGGCCTGGCGTGGTGTTCGACGACAAGCCGCTGTTCCAGAGCTTCGGCCAGGTGCTGACGCAGCCGAACAGCAGCTACGCGCGTGGCGGCAAGGCAGTGGTCACCTTCCGCGCCGGGCATCCGAAGAACAACCTGCGCACGCAAGACACCTTCCTCAAGGTCGAGCGGCTGAACGGCTCGAACTGGGACACGGTGGCCAACGATTGGGACTTCGAGACCACCTACGCCTGGCGCCGAGAAGGCATCGCGAATTCGCGGGTCGACGTGGAGTGGCGCATCCCCGCCAACGCCCAACCCGGCACCTACCGCATCCGCCACTTCGGCCACTGGAAGAGCGGTTGGACCGGGGCCATCTCGGCCTACTCCGGCACGTCACGAACTTTTCAAGTGAACTGACTATCGTCGGGCCCCTGCTCACGAGGCGGCGGCCCGACGCAACAACAAGAAGACGATGAAGCCGTTTCATTCCATCGCTTTGACAGCGGCTTGCGCGGGCATCGTGTTGCTCGGCTGGGCCGTCAGCGGCAACACGGCGGTTCAAGAGACCGCCGCGTCACTCACCCCGGTGTCAACCGCCCCACCCGCTGCGTTGGCCGCAGCGGAGGGAGTTTCTACCGTCGACAAGGTCGAGAAGTCTCGCGCCCATGACGAGCGAACCGGTCTAAGCCGGCAACTTGCAGCGGCCCTTGGCGGCACCCGCGACCTGTCTGAATCGCTACGACGGCTGGAAAAGCTTTGCGGCAGCACAGCGCCAAGCCCCTGCGTCGACGAGGTTCTTGCGGGCTTGTCCGCGCCGCAACGACAAACGCTGAGCGACATCCTGGCGCGCCTGCCGCTGCTGGGGCCACAGATGTCGGCCTTGCTGATGTCGACCCAGCAGCCGCTGCAAGAGCGCATCGATGCCGTCAGCCGCGTGCGCGCCGAGGTGCTGGGTGCCGACAACGCGCAGCTGCTGTTCGGCCGGCAGGAGGCGCAGCTGCGTTACCAGGCGCAACTCGAACAGTTCATCGAGCGCGATGCCGCTCGCCTGCCGTTGGCGCAGCGCCTGGCCGCGGCTGAAGCGCTTCGTGCACCGCTGCTGCAAGGCGCGGGCACGCCTTCATCCAACGATCCCAACGAGCGTGCCCGGCAATACGACCTCACGCTGCGCCTGACCTTGCTGGACGCCAGCAACGAAGCCGACAAGGCCCGGCTGGCAGCGCAAGTGCGCAGCCAGTTCTTGGCGCCCGAGCAGGCCGAGCAACTGGCCCGCAACGACCGCTTCGATGCACAGCAGCGCGACCGCATGGCGCTCTATGCCGAGCGCAAGCAGGCCATCCAGTCCCACTACATCGGCACCGCCGACCCGGCCGCGCTGCAACAGCGCGACGCCGAACTCGACGCCTTGCGGCGAGAAGTTTTCCCCGACAGCTTCCAACCCTAAGAACAGAAAGCCCCGATGAAACTCACCTCCTTCTTTGCCAGGTTGATCACCGGCATCGCGCTGATGAGCAGCCTGGCTGCTCACGCCGAAACCTACGTCTACGTCACCAACACCACCGCGAACCCGCTGACGGTGTCGACCGTGCAATACGGCGACAAGACCCTCGCGCGCAACAGCCAATGGGGCACCTACGACCCGGTGATCCCGCCCTATGCGACACGCCGCGTGGTGTGGATGAACCGCGACGAAGGCATCACCAACGGCAAGAACTTCTACTTCGACACCACCGTCACCGGCGCCCGCGGCGGGCCGCAGGTGATGAAGCAGCGGCTGCGCGGCAAGCTGATCGGCTCGTCGCTGTGGCAAGGTGCCAAGACGGCCTCGTTCGAAACACCGTGGTACTACGACCGCACGATCCACACCAACACCGTGGTGGCCGACGAGCAGCTGTCGTTCAAGGCCGAATTCACCGGCGGCTATGACGATGTCTACTACATCGTGCACGACGCGAACGTGAAGGAAGCGCAGACCAACGACCCCAACACACTGAAGGTGCTGGCCTACAACACCTGGGGCATCTTCGTCGCGAAGAACATCTGCGAGCGCTATGCCGCCATGCCATCGGCCATGACCGGCTTTGACGCGATCGTGCTGTCGGAAGCCTTCGACGGCGGTTGCCGCGAACAGCTGTTGAATGGCCTGCGTGCCGAGTACCCCTACCAGAGCCGCCTGGTGGACCAGCCCGGCAACATCATGAACGGCGGCGTCGTCGCCGTCAGCCGCTGGCCGATCGCCGCGCAAGACGTGCACATCTACCCCGACTGCACCGGCGACAACTGCTTCTCGAACAAAGGCTTCATCTACTTCGAGATCATCAAGCAAGGCAAGGCCTACCACGTGCTGGGCACCCACACCAACGCCTACAACGGCACCCAGGACCGGCAGGTGCGCCTGAGCCAGTTGGGCCAGATGGGCAGCTACCCCAACAGCCACGGCGTGCCGGCCCCCGAGCCGGTGGTCTACGCCGGCGACCTGAACGTCGACCGCTATGCGACGCCCGATGACTACGTGCAGATGCTGGGACTGCTGCACGCCGCCGAGCCGCGCTACCTCGGCCATACGTACAGCTACGACCCCACCGTCAACGCCCTCGGCTCCGGCGGGCGTGAGTACCTGGACTACGTCTTCGCCGACAGCCAGCACCGCTCACCGCGAGGGAACGACAACACCGTCCGCATCTACCGCAGCCTGAACTCATCACTGTGGATGGACCACGACCTGTCGGACCACTTTGCGGTGTCAGGGGTGTTGCAGTACTGACGTAGCGGACGCACCCTGCCCTTGTGCAGCGCAGTCAGGGCCCAGCGCGCGGAAGACTGGTGATTGGCGGCGCTGGAGGTCGGCGGACAGCTAAAGTCCCGCCCTTCCTCCGCCTTCCCGCCCTTCGCGATGAGCCTCGCCGATCTGCGCGCCGCGGTGAGCGCAGAGCTTGCCGCCACGCCCGAGTACTACGACTTCAAGGTCTTGCGGACCGAGCGCGACGGTGCGCTTTGGCGCGTGACGCTCGACCCCGCCTATGTCTACGCCGACGGCCAGCCGCCGGGCCGGTCGTCGGCCCAGGTGCTGCTGGACGACAGCCTGGATGGCGCCTCGGCCTGGTGGGGCGCACCCGAAAAAGGCGGCGCCAGCGTTCTTGCGGTGCTGGCCGAAGATGATCAGCTGCTGCTGCAGAACGCTACCGTCCCTCCGCCCGGCGCGGACTACCTGATCCGGCTGTACCCGCCCCGGTTTCTCAACGCCGTTGCCGATGCCTGGTCCGACACGCCCTGGGCCAGCCGCGCCATCGAGTGCCTGGGCGACCTGGCTCGGCCGCAGCTCGTCGACAACGGCCCGGCGTTGACCGGCGCGCCCTTTCGCTGGCTGCGCGCGGCGCAGCGTGATGCGCTGTCGCTGGTGCGGCACAGCAGCTCGTTTCTTTGGGGCCCGCCAGGCACGGGCAAGACCACGACGCTGGGCGTTCTGCTGGCCGAGTACCTGGACAGCCGGCCCGACGCCCGCGTGCTGCTGCTGTCCACCACCAACCACGCGGTGGACCTGGCGACTGTCGCCGTCGACAAGGCGTTGCAGAAGGGTCAACGAGACCGTTGGCGTGACGCCGTGCAGCGGCTGGGCACACGTTTCGATGCCGCGGCCTACGCCGGCCGCGAGCATCTGATCCCCACCGGTGACCGTGGCCTCATCGACGCACTGGCGCGTGCCGAGGCGGCCCGGCCGTCGGCGCGCAACGCAGCCGGTCTCAAGGCCTGGTCCGACCGCGTGGCGGCGCTGCGCGAGCAAATGCGCGCGGCCTCGCTGCAGGTGCTGCGCCGTTGCCGGCTGGCCAGCATGACGACCACGCGGGCCGCGTTCACGCTGAAGACGCTGCGTGAACTGGCCCCCGATGGGGAGCCGCCTTTCGACCTGTTGGTCTTCGACGAGGCGAGCCAGGTGAGCCTGGCCCAGGCCCTGGTGCTCATGCCGCTGGCCCGCAGCCGGCTCTTCGCCGGCGATCCACAACAGCTCTCGCCGGTGGTGCGAAGCCCCGACCGGGGCGCGCTGCGCTGGATGGGCCGCTCGGCCTTTTCCGAAATGCCGCGCCGAGGCGATTCGGTTCGGCTGCTGAACGAGCAGTCGCGCATGGCAGGCCCCATCTGCGAACTGGTCAGCGATCTTTACTACGACGGCGAGCTGCAGGTGGCGGCCGACGCCCGCGCATCGCTCGACTGGCAGTCGGCACGACAACGTGCGCTGGGCGAGATCGACGCGCAAACCCATGTGCACGTGCACCGGCTGAAGACGGATGGTGGCTGGTCCGCCTCCGATCGCGGCCCGGTGCGCCGCGAATCAGCGCAAGCCATTGCCGAGACCGTGGCCGCTGCGCTGGCCAGCGGCGACTGGCAGCCTAACGAGTTTATCGTGCTGACACCGTTTCGTGCGCAGCGGGCCCTGATCCGGCAGCGCCTTCTCGCGCTCGGTGTGAGCCAGGCGGTCAAGGTCAGTACTGTGCACCGCGCACAGGGCAGCGAGGCGCCCGTCGTGCTGTTCGACCCTGCAGATGGTGCGCAGCCCTTCTTGCGCACTGAACAAGCGCAGCGGCTGGTGAACGTGGCACTCAGCCGCGCGCAGGCCAAGATCGTGGTCTACCTGTCGCCGGCCGACGCGACGAACCCGCTGCTGGCACCCATCACCCAGCGCTTGCGGCTGGCCGGTGACGAACGCGAAGCCGTGCCTTTGCGGCACCTCGCACAGCAACCAGACTTCCCTGCCAACACCATCGGCCGGCGGGTCGCCACGGGGCGTCAGACCGGTGAAGTTACTCGGCTGAGCCCGGATGGACGGCAGTTCTGGCTGGTCAACGAACGCACGGGTGCCGAACAATTGTTCGACGCCGAGTTCTGGCGCGAGCGTGCCAGGGCCGGGGATTGAACCCGTCCAGGCTCACGAAGAGTAGCCGGCGGAATTTCCCGAGCCGCTGAGAACTTCAGGCTCTGGCCGGGGGCACCAGAGTCATCTACCCTGCACACGACCAAGGAGAGGCGGCACCACACGTCTGGACATCGTCATCCCGGCGCTCGTGCGGCACACCAGCAACCAACCCGGCGGCCACGTGTCGCCGTCACCGCCATGACCGCTCCACTGCGCATCGCCGACCACTACGACGCCGAACTGAGCCGGCACAACGAACGGCTTCGCGCAGCCACCGGCATCGGCCCGACGGACCAGGTGCTCGACATCGGCTGCGGCGCCGGGCAAACCACTTGCGACGCGGCGCGCGCCGCCCCGTCAGGCAGCGCCCTTGGCGTCGATGTCTCCGAGGCGATGCTCGAGCGCGCCCGCCATCGCGCAGTGCAAGAGGGCTTGTCCAATGTCGGCTACGAGCTTGGCGACGCGCAGGTCCATCGGTTTCTGCCCGCTCACTTCGATATCGTCATCAGCCGCTTCGGCACGATGTTCTTCAGCGACCCGGTTGCCGCATTCACCAACATCGCCAGCGCATTGCGCCCCGGGGCACGCCTCGTGATGATGGTCTGGCAGAGCGCCGATCGCAACGAGTGGGCGAGCGCGATCCATCGCTCGGTCGCGGGCGGCGCAGCCCCGGCGCACTCGCCCGATGCGCCGGGTGCCTTCTCGCTCGGCGACCCGTCCAAAGTCAGGTCCATCCTCGGCGCGGCGGGCTTCTCCGAGGTCGGCTTTGCGGAAGTCCACGAACCCGTCTACTACGGCCCAGATGTTGCCAGCGCCTATGAGCTCGTTTGCGACTTCAAGACGGTGAAGGACCGGCTTGCAACGCAGGACGCAGCAGCAGCGGCGCGTTCGCTGGACAGCCTGCGCGAGACGCTGGCGGCACACTGCACGAGCGACGGCGTCTTCTTCGATTCGCGGGCGTGGATCGTCACTGCCCGTCGATGGCCGAAGTAGCCGTTTGAGTTGACTGCCGGCGGTGGTGGTGGCTGTCGATCTGATTGACGACGAGAGCGTTGAAGCCATGCCTTGCTCAGACTCCGCGGCAGAAGGTGGCCCGCGGGTCGTTCACGACGCAATGCCTCGAACGGCTGCAGTACCTTCTGAACCGGCTACTCGACAGCGACCGCCAAAGTCGGGCAGTCAGTTGATTGCTTTGGCCCAATGCGAACAGGCGGAACCGACCCGTTGCAGTCGTTCGATGGCGACATCGGGAGTAGCGAGATCAGGACGCCGGGGCACTCTGCTCCGCTCATGTCCCCCGCCACCAGCCTGCGGCTGTTGGCTCCTCCTTTACTTCGCTCCGCAGAGCGCCCCATCGTCCTGATCAGGCGCCGTCGTGACCCTTCAACGCAGGGGCGGAGCCGCTTGACCGCCGAGGGTGTCGGGTGACCGGCGCAGTGAAGTATTAGGAGGAGGTGATGGCCACAAGGCCAGCGCCGGGGGACATGAACGGAGCCGGTCGCCTGGCAGCCTCGGCGCGCGCCGACCCTTCGGTAACTCGACCGACTGCAACTGGCCGAGACCACCAGTTCGCGGACGGTGCCGAAACCAGCCTCCCTTCCGCTCATGCCCCCCGGGCCTCTGGCCTTCTCCTTGACTTCGCTGCACCAAGCGCCCCACCGTCCCGATCGGGCGCGGTGAGAGCCGATCGACGCGTTCCTACGACCGTGACAGGCCGAGGGTGCCGGGGTGAGCACTGCAGCGAAGTCAAGGAGGAGGTGACGGCCGCAGGCTGGCACCGGGGGACATGAGCGGAAGTGGTCACTGCAAGCCCTCGGCCCGTAACACCAAGGAACACCAATTGCCGCGACTTCGTGGTTCGATCACCCTCAGGTCCCCAACCGGTTGGAGCACGACATGGTCAGCAAGAACACGATTTGTCTCTGGTACGACGGCACGGCGCTGGAGGCTGCTCGGTTCTACGCGGAGACATTTCCGGACAGCACGGTGGGCGCGGTCTTTCACGCGCCCGGCGACTATCCGGATGGCAAGCAGGGTAATGTTTTGACTGTCGAGTTCACCGTGATCGGCATTCCTTGCTTGGGCCTGAATGGTGGGCCGGCCTTCAAGCACAACGAAGCGTTCTCGTTCCAGGTCGCCACCGACGACCAGGCCGAGACCGATCGCTTGTGGAATGCGATCGTCAAGAACGGCGGTCAGGAAAGTGCGTGTGGCTGGTGCAAGGACAAGTGGGGCTTGTCGTGGCAGATCACGCCGCGGGCGCTGACGGCCGCGATCACCGACCCTGATCGCAAGGCGGCCAAGCGGGCCTTCGACGCGATGATGGAAATGAGAAAGATCGACATCGCGAAGATCGAGGCCGCCCGCCGGGGCTGACGCCCCACTTCAACGGCGCCGACCGGACGGTTGTCGCCGCTACGGCCGCGCCGCGTTGTAGTGCGCCAGCACCGTCTTCGCCGGCAGCTCGCGCTTGTACAGCGCCACCTTGGCGATTGCGCCTTGGAAGTAGCCGTGCAGGCCGACGCTGGCGATGCGGAATGGCGCGCTGCCGTTCTTCGGCACGATCTGGTAGTCGAGCAGCGAGTCCTGGTCCCACAGTTTGCCGTTGCGGTAGACCTTGGTGTAGCCGGTCGGGTAGTCGGCGCTGGTCTTGCGGGTGTTGATCACCAGCACGTAGTGGATCCACTGGCCGGCCACCACCGGCTCCTGGAAGTAGCTGCCGGCGCCGAGGCCACCGCTCAGGTTGAATGCGTAGCCGCTGATGCGGTTCGGGCGTGGCGGGTCGATGCCGTCGCCGGCCCAGTCGGCATCGTGTGAGTACATGCGAGCGGCGTATTCCGATTGGCCGCTGGTCGACTTGCCGAGCCAGTGGACATAGGGCGTCGTGTCTGATTCCTCATGCGGAAAGTTCAGCACGTCGGGCCGCATCCAGGCCTCCATCGTCAGCACGCCTGACGAGCTGACGCTGAGATCGTCGCGGTCGTCGACTTCGACGTACTGCTGCACGCCGTCGAACCTGAGCGCAGGCTCGCCGTTGGCGAAGGTCGTCGTGGTGGGGCCGTGGTAGGCGATGGCCCGGTGCCCCCGCCCGCTCAGGTCTTTCGTGCCGTTGGCACCGCCGAGCGGCAGGTACATCACCGGCTTGTCGGCGATGACCCGGTCGTCATAGGTCGATGCCGCCGCGGTCAAGGGTCCCGCGCATGCGAGGGCCGCAGCAAGAACCCTCACTCGATGGCCGGCCGCACAGCGGCTTCCCGGGGTGAATGGCAACGAAACCATCATGCGTGTGCTCCAGCGTTCGCAGTGCGTCGGCCAGGTCTTGCGCGACCTGGTGGCTTCGTAGTCTGGAGCGCGCCGCAGCAGCCACACGTTCGCAAATGAAACTGCTGGCGGCGGCGCCGCCGCTGCGAACGGTCGACTCAGGTCTTGCGCTTGCGCCGGTACATATCGGCGTCGGCCTGCTGGATCAGCGACGGCACGTCGTCGCCGTCGCGCGGGTACAGCGCGACACCGATCGACACGCCGACTTGCGCTTCGCGGGCGGCGTCGATCGGCTCACTCAGGCGGGCTTCGAGCTGGTCGGCGATGCGGCGTGCCAGCTCGACATGGCCAACGCCGTCGAGCACGATCAGGAACTCGTCGCCGGCCCAGCGGGCCACGAGGTCGCCCTCGCGAACCGCCGCGGCCATGCGGTTGGCCAGTTCGCGCAGCACCTGGTCGCCGGCACCGTGGCCGTAGCGGTCGTTGACTCTCTTGAAGCCATCGACGTCGAGGAACAGCAGGGCAAAGGGCTGCGCGTCACTGTCGCGCCGATGCTGTTCGATGCGGTCGCTGATGCGGCGGATCGTGGCTTCGCGGTTCGCCAGGCCGGTCAGGCGGTCCGTCGACAGCTTGTGGCGCATCGTCGCAAAGCTCTGCGCCAGGTCACCGATCTCGTCGTGTCGGTGGATGCTCAGCGGCGTGTCGAAATGGCCTTCACCGATCTGGCGTGCGGCCACCGCAATGGCCCGCAGGTCGCGCGAGACGATGCCCAGGCTGATCCAACCCACCCCCACCACCGCCAACGCCGCCAGCAGCGCCAGCGCCAGGCTCTGGTAGAGGTTCGCGGTCACGCGGTGCAGGAAGTCGCTGCGCGGCACGGCGACCGCGATCACCCAGTCGAGCCCGGCGTTGTCGCGCAGGCGTGCGTAGGCCACCTGCACGGTCGCACCATCTGGCCCGTCGATGCGGGTCGAGCGCGTCGCTGCGCCCTCGCCCGCTTCGTCGATCAGCGATTTGACGCGGGCGTAGGTCGTCGCGAGCAGGGCGTCTTCTGCCGCCGCCGCGCTCAGACGCTTGGCGGTGCCGTCGGTGTCGCGCTGCAGGTGCGCGCCGCGCGAGGTCGCGATCAGGTCACCGTTCGGCTCGACGACAAAGGCCACCCCATGCGCACTGGGCTGCAACGATTGGACGAACTCGCTCAGCTGGCGCAGCGACACATCGGTGGCGACCACGCCGCGCATCTGGCCGTCGTGGCCCGGCACCGGGCGCGTGCGGGTGGTCACCAGTTCCTGCGTGCGAAAGTCGATGTAGATCGGCGACCAGCCGTCGCCGGGCCTCACCTTGGCCGCCTGGTACCAGGGGCGCAGCCGCGGGTCGAAGACCTTGGCTTCGGGCATGCCGTCGTGCAGCAGGCCGCGCGGCCCCTCGAAGCGGAACAGCGTGCGCGGGCCTTCGCCGCGCAGCCGCAGCCGCAGTTCGGCCGAATCGATGCCGTCGCGCCACAGGCCGAAGAAGCGGCCCTGCTCGTCGCCGTAGTAGGCGTAGTTGTTCAGCTCGCGGTGGACGGAGGTGGCGAGCCAGAAGCGCATGCGCAGGCCATCGAGCACTGGCTCGATCTCATCGGGCGCGGGCTCGCCGGCCGGGAAGGCGATGTCGAGCACGCGGCTCGAGCCTTCCAGCTGCTGGTCGACTGCACGCGCGATGCGGCCCACGGTTTCTGCCAGCAGGCGCTCGGACAGCTCGTCGACCGCATCGCGCCCGGTGCGGTACGACAGCAGCCCCAGCACCACGGCGAGCCCGAGCACCAGCGCCACGTACGGCAGGGTCAGCAGCTGCCGCAGGCTGAGCCAGCGGAAGGGATGCATGGAACTGCCTGATCAGCTCGGCAAGGCGGCCAGCCAGCTGGCGAGATCGCTCTTCAGCTGGCGGATGTCGGCTTCGCGGGTGTACATCATGTGGCCGGCGCCGTAGTAGCGGTGCGTGATGCGCGAGCGCACCTCGGCGCTGATGTCGAGCTGGTCGAGCGCCCAGTCGGTGGCGCTGTAGGGTGTGCCGAGATCGAACTGGCCGCTGGCGACGAACACGCCCAGGTGCGGCAGCCGACGCAGCGCGAGCGCCAGGTCAGTGCTGGTGCAGGTGTAGCTGTTGCCCTGGCCTTCGCCGCGGTTCCAGTTCCACGACTTGTGGGCCTGCTCGGACATCGGCACGTACACGCGCTCGACCGAGCCCTCGGCCTCACCGATGCCCAGCGTGCGGCGGAAGTAGTCCATCGCCGCCATCGTGTACGGGGCCACCAGCGCGTCGATCGACGGGTCGAACTCCCATTCGCGTTTGCGGTCCGGCCCCATCGGCCCGGCCACGCGCGCATCCAGCCGGCCGAGCACCTGGCCGCGGTCGCGCAGCAGCTCGTAGAAGTAGCGCACGTCGGACACGCGCAGGTGCATGTGCTCGACCACCATCGCCGGCAGGCCGATCAACTCGCCGATACGCTTGGCGACGCGCTCACGTTCCTTGTCGGTCAGCGTGGCGCCGCGGTGCAGCGCGCTCAGGTAGTCGCTGTGCACGAAGTCGAGTGCCGCCTGGCGCGCGGCATCGGCCGATTGGGCCAGCGGGCCTTTCAGGCAGCCGTGGAACTGCGCCGTGCCGGCGAATGCGGGCAGGAACAAGGCATAGGGCAGGTCGTTGCGCGGCGAGAACTCGAGCGCCTGGATGTCCATCGCACAGGACACGAGGATCAACCCCGCCAGCGCCACACCCTGCTCGCACAGCAGCTCGGCCATGGCGGCGGCGCGCGTGGTGCCGTAGCTCTCGCCGCACAGGTAGATCGGCGAGCCCCAGCGGCGGTGCCGGCCGAGCCAGGCGCGCATCGCCTCGCACAGCATCGCCACGTCACCGTCGACGCTGAAGGCCTTCTTGCGCGCATCTTCGCTGGCGGTCAACGAGAAGCCGGTGTGCGGCGGGTCGATGAAGACGAGGTCGAAGTGCTCGAACCACGACAGCGGGTTGTCTTCGACACGGTATGGCGGCGCCGGCATGCCGCCGTCGTCGCGCACCCGCACGCGCTTCGGGCCCAGCGCGCCCAGGTGCAGGAACATCGATGCCGAGCCGGGGCCGCCGTTGAAGGCGAAGCAGACCGGGCGCTGGGCGGCGTCGTCGCCCTCCAGCTGGTAGGCGGTCATGAAGATCGCTGCGTCCGGCTCGCCGTGCGATTCGCCCACGGTGCCCGATCGCACCGGCACGAAGCCGGCGTCGACCCGGTAGGCCAGGCGCTGGCCGCCCAGCGTGACGCTGCCGGTGCTGCGGGCCGGCTTTTCCGCCAGGGCCTGGTCCACCGCCGCGCGCTGGCGTTTGTTGGCTTCTTCCTTCTCGGCCGCCGTCGGCTTGGTTGTCTCGCTCATCTTCTATCCCTCTGCTTGTGGTGTTGGGCGGGGTCGTTGCTCCGCTCAGGTGCCCGGTCCTCGGGCAGCGACGGGCCGCCCCTAGCTGCTTGATCCCCCCGGGGGACGGGCAGCCGTAGGCGGACCTAGGGGTCCTTGGAATCCGCCGGCGCGGTAGGTGAGCACCAGCGTGTCTCGATGGCCGCTGCCGCCGGGTTGCTGCGGCTGGATCGGCGTGGATTCGTGAACCACCTTCGCATCGTCGAGCCACAAGGTCGAGAACGGCTCGCTCAAGGTGAAGCGTAGGCCTTCCCGGCCCTCGGCGGCAAAGACCCGCGTCTCGGCGCCCTTGATGCCCTCGCGGGCGATCAGCGTCACGCTGACCAGGTCGACCCCGTCGCGGTGGGCGCCTTCGGGCGTTGGGCGGCCGATGCCGTCGGTGGTGTCGATGCGGAACATGTGCGCCTCGACGTACCAGGGCTGAACCCCTTTCAGCGCCGATGCGCGCGCGGCGCCCATCAGCAGCCAGCGCGCCCACAGCGGGTCGGTCACCAGGGCGTCTGGCAGCGGGTCGAAATGCCGCTCGAGCCCGCCGTGCAGTGCGTTGTATTCGACCGGCTGCCAGTGCGGCCGGTGCGGTTGCGGCAGCACGGTTTCGCCTTCGATGATGAAGCAGCCATGCCGCCGGCGGCGGTAGCGGCCGCCGTCTTTCAGGTAGGCGTCGGGCGGCAGGTCCTCCCAGAACGGCAGCCAGCGCGTCAGCGCTGCCGCCGGCTCGCCCAGCAGATCGGCCGCGCCGGCGGCCCCGAGAACGGCAAAGCCCAGTTCAGCCAGCGCGGCGTCTTGTTCGTCTGGCGGGCAAAGAGGTGGGGAAAGCAGCATGGTGGCTTGATTGTGACAAGGCTGGGTGTGTCGGTCGTACGGCCTCACCAAGTGTCCAACAGTCCGCGCCGGGGCGGCAGCGGCACGCCGGCGGCGGCTTGCAGGCCGCGGGCCAGCCAGGCGCGGGTTTCTGCGGGGTCGATCACGTCGTCGATCTCCAGGTGGCTGGCCATGTTGATCGCGCGGCCGCGGGCCATGTGCTCGGCCACGAGCTTGTCGAACAAGGCTTGGCGGCCATCGCCGGCCGCGTCGAGCTCTTTCTTGAAGCCCAGGCGCACGGCGCCCTCGATGCCCATGGCGCCGAACTCGGCGCTGGGCCAGGCGGCCGTCGCCACCGGCGCGTGGAAGTGGCCGGCCGTCAGCGCCATCGCGCCCAGCCCGTAGCCGCGGCGCAGCACCACGCTGAACACCGGCACCCGCAGCGCGGCGGCGTTGACGAACAGGCGTGCGGCGTGGCGCACCATCGCCGTCGCCTCCGAGGCTGGGCCGACCATGAAGCCGGGCGTGTCGACGAGCGTGACCAGCGGCAGCCCGAAGGCATCGGCCAGCTGCATGAAGCGGGCGAGCTTGTCGCAAGCCGGCGCATCCAGTGCACCGGCCAGGTGGCGCGGGTGGCTGGCGGCCAGCGCGACCGGACGTCCGTCGATGCGCACCAGCGCCGTGATCACACCGGGGCCGAACTCGGCGCGCTGCTCCATCACCGAGCCCACGTCGGCCAGCGTGCGGATGATCGCCCGCGGGTCGTACAGCGCGTTGCGGTTCTCGGGCAGCGCGTGGCGCAGCGGCGTCTGGTCGGCCGCTTCGCCCGCCGGCAGCGGGCCCTGGAAGTAGCCGAGGTAGCGCTTGGCGGCTGCCACCGCGGCGGCCTCGTCGGCCACGCGAATGTCGATCACGCCGTTAGGGGCCTGCACGGACACCGGCCCGACATCTTCAGGCGCCACCTTGCCCAGGCCGCCGCCTTCGATCATGGCCGGGCCGCCCATGCCGATGCTGGCCGAGTCGGTGGCGATGATGACGTCTGAGCACCCCAGCAGCGCCGCGTTGCCGGCAAAGCAGCGGCCAGCGACGATGCCCACCCGCGGCACCTGGCCGGCCAGGGCGGCCCAGCGGGCGAAGGTTGTGCAGTCCAGCCCCGCAACGATCGGCCAGTCCACATCGCCCGGCCGGCCACCGCCGCCTTCGGCGAACAGCACCACCGGCAGCTTCAGCCGGCCCGCCAGTTCCAGCAGGCGGTCGCTCTTGTGGTGGTTGAACACGCCCTGCGTGCCGGCCAGCACCGTGTAGTCGTAGGCCATCACCGCGCAGCGCGCCCGCTCGGCGCCGAACTCGGCCGCGTTGACGGTGCCGATGCCGGTGACCAGGCCGTCGGCCGGCGTCTGCGCGATCAGCTCATCGAGCGGGCGGCGGCTGCGCTGCGCGGCCACCGCCAGCGCGCCGTACTCGTTGAAGCTGCCGGCATCGAACAGGTCGCCGATGTTCTCGCGCACCGTGCGGCCACCGGTGGCGTGGCGGCGTGCCGTGGCCTCGGGCCGGGCTGCATCGGTCAGTTGGTGGCGTCGGCGCTCCAGGGTCTGCAGCTCGGGGTGCGGTGCGGCAACCGGCGCCGAAGCGGGCGCGGCCGCCGGCAACGCTTCGGCGCTTTCTTCGAAACGTGCCAGGGCCTCGCCCTCTCCCACCGTGTCGCCCACGGCGATGTGCAGCGCGCGCACGCAGCCGGCAAACGGCGCCTCGACAGGCACCTCCATCTTCATCGATTCGATCACCACGACCGGCCGGCCGGCGGCCACCGCGCCACCCACCGCGGCTTCGACCGCGATCACCACCCCTTGCACCGGCGAACACAGGTTGACGGATTTCATGGGCTCATTCTGGGGGCAAGACACGGGGCTGACACAGCAGCCACAAGGCCTAAACTTGCCCGAGCCGCCGACGGCGCCCTACCCCCGATGACCGCCCCACCCCAGGATCCCAGCTTCGACCTCGACCAGCTGCACATGGCGTTGGACATGTCCAACGTCAGCATCTGGCGGCTGGACATCGCCACCCAGCGGGTGCATGCAAACGCGGCGGGCTTCAGGCTGCTGGGCCTGCCGTCACGGCCTGAGGGTTGGCCGGTGGACGACATGCTGCTGGCCATCCACCGGGACGACCGGCCGGTGATGATCGAAGCGGCGCACCAGGCGCGCCAGCAAGGCAAGCAGATCGAAGCCCTGGCCCGCTTCAGGCACGAAGACGGCCAGTGGCGCCAGGTGCTGACGCGGCGCATGGCCATCCGCGACGACCAGGGCCAGCTGGTGGCCTTCATCGGCATGGCGATCGACGTGACGGCCCGCATGCTGGCCGAGCAGCGCCTGCGCGACGCCAACCAGCGCATCGCACTGATCGCCCGAACCGCCGGCATCGGCACCTGGGAGTGGGACCTGCCCGAGGGCACAAGCCGCTGGGACGAGCAGATGTTCCTGCTGCGTGGGCTGACACCGCAGGCGCAGGCCCCGGCCATTGCCGAGATGACCCTGCTGCTGCACCCGGAAGACCGCGACTACGTGAGCCAGCAGATCCAGCGGGCGATGGGCGGGCGTGGCCCGACGCAGTACGAATTCCGCGTCATGCTGCCCGACGGGAAGGTGCGCTGGCTGGCCTCGCGCTCGGTGCCCGTGTTCGACGACCAGGACCAGATCATCCGCCGCATCGGCGTCAACTGGGACATCACCGCCAGCCGCGAGGCGGAGGCACAGCGCCAGGCCAAGGCGGTGGCCGAGCGCGAGAGCGAGGCCAAGTCCGAGCTGCTGGCGCGCATGAGCCACGAACTGCGCACCCCGCTGAACGCGATCATCGGCTTCACCGAGCTGATGCTGTCCGACGGCGAGGCCCAGGGCGCGGCGGCCCGCCAGGCGCGGCTGGAGCACATCCAATCGGCCGGCCGGCATTTGCTGGCGCTGATCAACGACGTGCTGGAGCTGGCCCGCCCCGGCAGCGAGGAGGCCGATGCGCACCCGCTGGGCCAGGTGCCGCTGGACGACCTGTTCGCCGAAAGCCTGCCGCTGATCGAAGGCATGGCAGAAGAGCGCGGCGTGACGCTCAGGCGCGACCCCTGCGCCCCCGGCCTGGCCGCACAGGCCGACGCGCTGTGGCTGAAGCAGGTGCTGCTGAACCTGCTGACCAACGCGGTCAAGTACAACCGCCCGGGCGGTTGGGTCGACCTGAGCGCGCGCGCCGTGCCGCAGGGCCGCATTTGCATCACCGTGCGCGACGGCGGCCACGGCATGTCGGCCGAAGCGCTGGAGCGGGTCTTCGAGCCCTTCCACCGCGCCGCCGATCGCCAACCGGGCGTGCCCGGCGTGGGCATCGGCCTGGCGGTGGTGAAGACGCTGATGGAGCGCATGGGCGGCGAGGTGACGGCGCGCAGCACGCCCGGCCGGGGCAGCGAATTCGAGCTGTGGCTGGGCCGGGCCGAAGACGCCGACGGAGCGCGCGGCTTCATCGTGCTGGAGCCGCCGATCCCCACGCAGCAGCTGGCCTTGCCGCTGTCACCGGTACCGCCGGTGCCGCCAGTAGCGCCCGTGCCGGCCGCGCCGCCTGCGCCGGTGGCATCGCCATCAGCGACAGCCAGCGTGGCCGCATCCGCCTTGCCCGCCGACCCCTCGGCCGCGCCGGTGCTGCTCTACATCGAAGACAACCCGGTCAACGTGATGATCGTGCAGGAGCTGGCCGAGCGCCGGCCGGGCCTCGTCTTCCACAGCGCGCCCGACGGTGGCAGCGGCCTGCGCAAGGCGGCCGAGATAGCGCCTTCGCTGATCCTGCTGGACATGCAACTGCCCGACCTGCACGGGCTGGAGGTGATGGCCCAGCTGCGCAAGGACCCGCGCACGCTGCGCATCCCCTGCATCGCGCTGTCGGCCAACGCGATGCCCGAAGACATCCGCCACGCGCTGCAGAGCGGCTTTGCCGACTACTGGACCAAGCCGCTGGACTTCGGCATCTTCAACCAGGCGATGGACGCGCTGTTCCAGACCAAGGCAGGTTGAGCACCACCCGCAGCCCGGGCTCGGCGGCTTCGAAGCGAAGGCTGCCGCCGTGGGCCTGCGCAATCAGGCGACACAGGTAAAGGCCCAGCCCGACGCCACCAGTGGCACGCTGGCGCGCCGCGTCGGCGCGGTAGAACGGCTCGGCCAGCCGGGCCAGCACCTCGGGCGGCGCACCGGGGCCGTGGTCGCGCAGCGTCACGGTCAACTGGCCGTCGACCAGCGCGGCCTTCAGCTCGGGTGGCGCCGACGCGTCAGCTGCATGGCGCAAGGCGTTGTCGATCAGGTTGCGCAACAGCAGCGTCAGGCGCGTGCGGTCGACCTCGGCGCTGGGCAGCTCGGGCGGAATGTCGACCACCAGCGGTTTGCCGATGAAGGGCCCGGCCTGCAAGTTGGCGATCAGCGCGGCCAGATCGGTCGGCTCACGCTGTAGCGCTACATGCGGCTGCGACAGGCGCTCGGTTTCGAGCAGGCTGGTGATCAGGTCGCGCATCTCGCCCAGGTCGCGCAGCAGCGCGTCGCGCTCGGGGCCCTCGGGCACCAGCTCGGCGTTCAGACGGGCGCGGGTCAGCGGCGAGCGCAACTCATGGCTGATGGCGAGCAGCAGCGCGCGCTTGGCGTCCAGCATGCCGGAGAGGTCGGCGGCCATCGTGTTGACCTGCTCGGCCAGTTCGCCGAGTTCGTCATGCCGGCGCAGCTGGATCGGCTGGCTGAAATCGCCGCGGCCGAAACGCTCGACGCCGGCGCCGATCTCTTTCAAAGGCCCGAACAGATGGTGCGCGAGCTTCCAGGCCACCGCCGTCAGCATCAGCAGCACGGTCAGCGTCATCCAGCCGATCATGCGCGGCCGCTGCATCCATTCCTGCGCGTCGAGCCCGAAGCGGATGCGGTGGCCATCGGCCGTGGTGCGGATCAGCAGTTCGTGCGGATGCTCCTGCATCATCGAGCCAGGGCGCGGCGTGGCCGAGCGCCAGTGGACCTGCGGGCCGTCGATCTCGATCGTCACCGGCAGGCGCTGGGTCAGTGCCCGGGCGCGCTCGATGTCGGGCGGGCTGCCCAGGTCGGCGGCCAGGCGGTCCACGTAGTCGGCCACCAGCGGCTTGAGCACGTCACGCCAGCCGGTGCTGAACGCGCGTTGCATGCCGAACATGAAGGTGCAGCTGATGGCCAGCGCCAGTGCCAGGAACAGCACGATCAGACGCAGGCCCAGCGAATGGCGCATGCGCTGGTTCCAGCGCCGATGCCAGCGCGGGTCGGCACAGCGGCGCCGGTTGGCACCCACGGCGGAACCTGCTGCGGCCCTCATTTGGCGCCGTTCACCGCCGGCGCACCGGCAAACGCATAGCCCGCATTGCGCAGCGTCTTGATGCAGTCCAGCGGCTCGAGCTTGCGGCGCAGGCGCGAAACCAGGATGTCGACCGCGCGGGTGGCCAGCTCGGCGTCGTGGCCGCGCAGGCGGTTCAGGATCTCGTCTCGGCTGAAGACCTTGCGCGGCTCGCTCGCCAGCAAGGCCAGCAGCTCGAATTCGGTGCCGGTCAGCTCGACGATGCCGCCCTGGCGGCGCACTTCGCGCCGGGCCAGGTCGATCGAGATTTCTTCGAAGCACAGCTGGTCCGGCGGCGTCACCACGCTGGGCGAAGTGGCCGCGGTGACGCGGTGGCGGCGCAGCACGGTGTGCAGGCGCGCGGCCAGCTCACGCGGCTCGAAAGGCTTGGGCAGGTAATCGTCGGCGCCCAGCTCCAGGCCGACGACCTTGTCGGGCAGCTCGCCGCGGGCGGTGAGCATGATCAGCGGCAGGTCGGCCATCGGCCCGTTGCTCTGGCGGATCGTGCGCAGCAGCTCGAACCCGTCCATCTCGGGCAGCATCACGTCGAGGATGGCGGCGTCGAAGCGCTCGTCGCGCAGGCGCGCCAGCCCCAGGCTGGGCCGGCCCGCCCAGGCAAGCTCGAAGTCGAAGCGCTTCAGGTAGGTGGCGAGCGGCGGAGCGAGGTGCTCGTCGTCGTCGATCAGCAGGATACGGGGCATGTCGTTATCGTCGCACGGCCTGTAGGCCCTGCGTTCCCTCCGGTGGGCAGCGGTCACCCCACTGCCCACCTCATTACTACACGTGCGGCCAGCGCTGGGCCGCTCCCGAGCGGCCGCACACCCACTCGGGGGGTGGTTGCGGTACTCCGCGACCGGGGGCGCCAGTCACCAGCGGATTTCCCGTCGCGCCCAGCGGGTGCCGACAAAGAACAAGGTGCCGGCCAGCGCCAGCACACTGCCCATCGCCGTCCAGATGGCCGCCACGTCGCGCATCGGCAAGCGCCGCGCGGCCACCGCCAGGCCACCCAGCAGCAACAGGCCGAGTACGCCGGTGACGACCTGGCCCATGGCCTGCGGCATCTGCGGCGCCCACAGCGCCCACAAAGCCAGCGCGGCCAGCACCAGCATGCTCACCGCATGCCAGGCGACGAGGCCGCCATCGGCGGGTGGCGCCGCCGCGTCCAGCAGCAGCGCCAGGCCACCGACCAGCGCAATCGCCAGGGTGATCAGCACGCGGCCGATCGGTCGGTGCGGCCACATCTCAGCCTCTCCAGCCGTGGTGGCCGCCGCGGGCCATGAAGTCGCGCAGCTTCTGCTGCTGCTCGGGCTTCAGGCTGTCGTAGAACGTGGCGGCAGCAGCGATCACCGCCGGGCTCGCAGTGCGCAGCGCCTCGGTCTTTTCCAGCACCAGGCTCTGGGCACGGCTGGCGTCGAAGCGCTCGCCGGCGATCAGCGCCTGCAGCTGTTCGCGCGGGTTGCTGCCGCTGGGCATGAGCGTCTGGCGCTGGGCGTGCAGCGTGTCGGCCAGGGCCACCAGGTTCTGGCGCTGGGTCGCGTCGAGCGACAGTTCGCTGCTGGCACGATCGATGATCTTGTCGCGGAACTTGGCCATGTCGGCCTCGCTCATGTGGCCGCCGCCATGCCAGCCACATCCGCCACGCACATTGCTGGCGAAGGCCATGCCGCCGAGCGCCACGCTCGCGCCCAGGGCAGCAATCAGGGTGTTCTTGATCCAGGTACGCATGGTGGGCTCCTTTGACAGCCAATGGGAAGTTCAGGTGTCGCCATCGTGCCGGCCGGGGCCCTGCGCGTCCTTTCGCCGCGGTATCGCCGTGTTTCGTTTCTTGTCAGCCAGCCGGTTTGGCGGCCTTGGCCGGGGCGCGCCGGCGGGTGGTAGCCGGCTTTTCGGCTTCGGCGGCCGGCTTGGCGGCCTCGCCTGCCCGAGCCAGGCGCTGGCGCCGGACTTCTTCGAAGCGCTTCTTGTCGGCCTTGGTCGCGCCGGGGCCCTCGACCACCGTCACCTCGCGCGGGATCAGCGGCTGGCCGCGGCTCGACCGCAGTGTGATCGGCCCAATCTCCTCCTGCGTCGCCCGCTCGACGATGCGGATCGGCGGCCCCTTCGGCCCGCTCGCATGCTTGTCGCCCCACTGGGCGATCGCCACGATGATCGGGAACAGGTCGCGCCCCTTGTCGCTCAGCCGGTATTCCAGCGCCTTGCCGCCGAGGGTGGTCTCGGTGATGACGAAGATCTCGTGCTCGACCAGCTTGGACAGCCGGCCACTGAGGATGTTGGGCGCGATGCCCAAGTGGGCCTCGAAGTCCTTGAAGCGGCGGGTGCCGTAGAAGGCCTCGCGGATCACCAGCAGCGTCCACCAATCGCCGATCTGCTCGAGCGAGCGGGCAACCGAGCAACTCATCGAGGCGAACGACGTGCGGCGCATGGTGGGCGGGGAATCCTTGGGAGTCGATTCTAGTTTCGCACTTGCAAGCTGCAAGTAGCGCCGCTATCCTCACTTGCATGATGCAAGCAACTTCGCACGCCGCGCCGAGCGGCAGCCGGCACGCCATCTTCCTTCACTCCACCGGCATGGGCAGCTTCATGTGGCGCGCACTGGCCGAGCGCCTGCCGCCCGGCTGGGTGCTGCACACGCCCGCCAACATCGGCTACCCGCCCGGGCCGTTGCTGCCGCGCGGCGAGGTCGTCAGCCTCGACGACGAGGTCGACACGGTGCTGCGCCAGTTGCCGCCAGGCATCGAAGAGCTGCACCTGGGCGGCCACTCGTACGGCGCGATGGTGGCCTTGAAACTGGCGCTCAGCGGCCGCGTTCCCGTCAAGTCGCTGTGGCTGTACGAACCGGTGATGTATGGGGCCTTGCGACAGCGCCAGCACGAACTGCCGCTGGAAGTGGCGACGCAGGTCGAACAGCTGTTCAACCACCCTGCGTACAAGACGCTGGACGTCGAAAGCGGCGGCAACGACGACTGGCTGCAAGGCTTCATCGACCACTGGAACGGCGAAGGCGCCTGGGCCGCGATGCCGGAGAAGCTGAAGCTCATGACCCGCGCGGTGGGCTGGAAGATGTACCTGGAGGTGCGCAGCCAGGCCGCCGACACGCTGCGTTTCGAAGACCACCGGCTCGACGTGCCCTTGACCATCGTGGCCGGTGAACGCACCACGCCGGCGGCGATGGCAATCGCCCAGGCGCTGGCGGCCGCCAACCCCGGCGCACGGCTCGAGGTGCTCGCGGGCCACGGCCACATGGCGCCGGCCACTGCCTTCGACGCCGTCGCGCCGTCGATCGCGCGCCACTTGGCCTGGGCCACCGGGGCGGCCTGAGCATCGATTTCCGCCTTCGCCCGATCCTCGCTGTCACCTGATGGCTGGCACGGCCCATTCAAACGTGGGATGCCGGCCACAACGCCGCTTTCCTCGCCCGCAAGCGAGTGCCATAGTGACCTGCCTCGGGTCGTGCAGGAGGCGTTTGAATGGTTGGCTTTCCCACCGTCTATGCCACGCTGCGGCGCCTGCTGGCCGAGCTGTCGAAGCGCCCGCCAACAGGCATCCGCGCCAGCAGCCGCCTGGGCGAGTTGCTGAGCGCCGACGCGCAATGGCTGGGCCTGCAGCGCGGTCTCTACCGTCAGTTCGGCTGCGCATTCGATGTGGTCGCGCTGCGTGCGCTGCCGGATGTGCGAGCGCTGGCCCAAGCGGTGCATGCAGCGAAGCAAAGGGCCGTCACAGCGCCCGCATCAGTCGATACGCCGCGGCACCACCTGCAAGACGAGTCAGCCGGCCAGCAGCCCTATCAGACGGTGCGCCTGTTCTATGCGACCGACCGGGCGCGTGGCCATCAGCGCGGTGCGGTGCAAGCCTATGAAACCCGCCGCGGCGATGGGCAGTTGCTGCTCGGCATGGCCGAGGTGGCGATCCCGCAAAGCCACCGCGTTGGCGAACTCGATGCCCCATCATGGTGGAGGTTCTGGGCCTCGCCGGACCCGCGCAAGCACATCACCGTGCTGACGGCTGGCGAACTCGCACCGCCCGAGTTCTGGGCTGGCGTGCGGCAATGCGTGGCCTCGTCGACCGAACACGACGTGCTGGTGCTCGTTCACGGCTACAACGTGTCGTTCGACCAGGGCCTGCGGCGCGCGGCGCAGATCGTGCGCGACCTGAACTTCCACGGCGCGCCGATCCTGTACAGCTGGCCTTCGCATGGCGCGATCGCACAGTACGCGGCCGATGAAGCCAACGTCGAATGGACGGTGCCGCGCCTGCGCCACCTGCTGCGCCAGTTGCTGGTGGATGCGGGCGCTGCGCAAGTGCATGTGATCGCCCACAGCATGGGCAACCGCGCCGCGGTCGCCGCCATCCGCGAGCTGCAGCTCGATGCAATGCCGGCCGATGCGGCGCGCCTGAGCCAGTTCGTGCTGGCCGCGCCTGACATCGATGCCGACACCTTCCGCCAGCTCGCGCAGGAGTTTGCGCACAAGGCCCAGCGCTGCACGCTGTATGCGAACTCGGAAGACCGCGCACTTGCCGCGTCGGACTGGATGCACGGCGGCTACCCGCGCGCCGGTGGTGGCGGCGACGAGCTGATGCTGGTGCCGCATGTGGACACCATCGACGCCACCGGCCAGTCGACCGACTTCCTCAGCCATTCGTACTTCGCCGACACCAGCCCGGTGATCAGCGACCTGTTCTACCTGATCCGGGCCGCCACGCCGCCCGACCAGCGGGCGCGGTTGCAACGCCAGGAAAGGGCTGGGCTGGTGTACTGGCGCATGGCGCTGTAGCCCAGCCCATCTGACTGAGACGCAGGGCCACTCGATGTTCAACAAGCCCGCCAGCGCCGAGTTGATCAAGCGCCTGAAGGACCAAGGCCTGTTCGATCTGCCGTCGGACGACGGCGACCCGACCGATCACGTGAAGGCGATCCTGCAAGGCATGCGCAAGCAGACGCCGCAGCAAGTGCTGGACGGGCTGGTGGCCGAGATCGCCGCCGGCATGGTGCCAACGATGGCGCACGCGTTGCCCGAGCTGGGGCGGCCCGGCGCAGTGCGGGTGCACCAGGTCATCGACTGGCGCATCAACGCGATGGTGTCGGACGCGCCGCCTTACGAAGCGCTGGTGTCGACCAACCTGGTGAAGTTTCTCGCCTCGATGATCAGCGCGCTGAACTCCGGCATCGGCATCCAGCTGGTCGACGACCACGGCAACCACGACGGTGCCCCAATGGCGCCCCGGCCGGACCGCGAGGTGGCGCGCGACATCAAGCGCCTGCTCGACGGCTTCATCGCGGAGCAACAGGTGCTGGCGCTGGACTTTGGCGACGATGCGCCGCGCCACATGGTGCAGTTCAGGCTCTTCCACTGCGCACTCTCGTGGGTGTTGGGCCATGAGCTGGGCCACATCGTCGTCAGCGAATCGCGCCGCCAGCAACAGACCGCGCCGTTCGAGCCCCTGGTGCGGGACCAGCTCGATGGGCACTTCCAGCAACTGCTCGGCGACAAGCGCTTCCGGGCCCAACTGGCGGGGCTCGACGCGTCGCAACAGCACGCTGTGCACGAAGCCTGGCTGACCGAGCTGAACGCCGACATCATCGGCGCCAGCCTGGCCTGCGGCTATCAGAAGGGCCACGGGCCCAGCCGCACCGTGCCGGGCATCGTTGGCGCCACCAAGTTCGCCATTCACCTGGGCCTGATCGCGCACTACATGCTGGACCGCTACCAGGGCCTGCTCGACCCCGCGCACCCGCAGGCGACACCCAGCCACCCGCCGATCGACTTCCGCATGTTCTGCGTGCTGCAGTGGATGCACAAGGACCAGCTGCAGGTGGCCACCGCCGCGCCCACGGCCTGCGCGCAGCAGGTGTTCACAGAGGTCTTGCGGCAGGCGGGGTTCGATCTTTACTGACCGACAGCGCGGCCGTCGAGCCGGCTCTTACACTGCCCGTGGTTCAGTGACCATGGAAGTGGAGGAGCGGATGACGCCGCTGGAAATAACAGCCAATGTGGTGGTCACCTTGTCCATCTTGCTGGCCGGCCGCAACAGCATCCACACTTGGTGGACCGGGATCATCGGCTGTGCGTTGTTTGCGGTCCTGTTCGGGCAAGCCAAGCTGTATGCCGATGTGACGCTGCAGGGCTTCTTCATCGTCAGCAGCATCGTCGGCTGGTGGCGCTGGCACGGCAGCCACCATGTCGCGCCGGCAGCGGTGACCCGTGCGCCGATCGGCGGCGTGGCGTGGGCAGCGGCCATCGGTGGCGTGGCCGCGATGGCCTACGGCGCGCTGCTTCACAGGTTCACCGACGCCTACGCACCCTTCGTCGACTCGGTGGTGCTGAGCTTCAGCGTCGTCGGCCAATGGCTGATGATGCAGCGGCGCGTCGAATCGTGGCCATTCTGGGTGCTGGTCAACATCGTCGCGGTGCCGCTGTATGCCAGCCGCGAGCTGTACCTGACCTCAGGGCTGTATGCCGTCTACCTGGTCAACGCGCTCGTGTCGTGGCGGCATTGGTGGCGGCTGTCGCAGGTGGAGGTTCCGTCAGCGGCGACAGCGCCGGCATGAGCACGCGTTTTCGCCGCGGGCTGGTGGTCGGCAAGTTCTCGCCGCTGCACCTGGGCCATGAACTGTTGATCGGCACGGCCCGCGCTGCGTGCGACGAGCTGCTGGTGCTGAGCTACAGCCAACCGGAGTTCGAGCGCTGCGGCGCGGCTGCGCGCGAGCGTTGGTTGCAAGCGCGTTGCCTGGGCGTGACGGTGGTGGTGCTCGACGATGCACGACTTGCGCAACTCTGTGCTTCGCGCGGCGCCGAACCCCGCCATATGCCGCCGAACGATGCTCCCGATGAGGTGCAGCGCCACTTCGTCGGCAGCCTGCTGACCAACCTGCTGGGCACGACCGTCGACGCGGTGTTCACCAGCGAGTCCTATGGCGACGGCTTTGCCGCGTCACTGAGCGCGCAGTTCCAGGCGACGGACCCTGCCCATGCGCCGGTCGTTCACGTCTGCGTCGACGCGGCTCGCCTGAAGCGCCCCGTCAGCGGCTCGGCTGTGCGCGCTGACCCGCTGCTTGGCGCACGATGGTCGCGCCGGAGGTCTACGCCGACTTGGTGCCACGCGTGTGCCTGCTGGGCGGCGAATCGTCCGGCAAGACGACGCTGGCGCAAGCGTTGGCCGAACGCCTGCAGACCACCTGGGTGCGTGAATATGGCCGCGAGCGCTGGGAACAGGTGGGTGGCGGCGTGCTGTCGGTCAACGAGTTGGTCCACGTCGCGCAAGTCCAGGTGCAACGCGAGATCGACGCGGCACAAACGGCAAACGGCTGGTTGGTCTGCGACACCTCGCCGCTGACCACGCTGCAGTACTGCCTGCTCGACCATCGCGAGGCCCCCGAGAAACTGCAACGCTTGGCCGAACGCCCCTATGACCTCGCTGTGCTGTGCGATGGTGATTTTGGCTTCGTGCAGGACGGCACGCGCCGCGACCACGCCTTCCGCGCGCTGCAACAAGCCCGTACTGTCGAAGCGCTGCAACGGCTGGGCGCGCGCTACATCATCGTCCGCGGCAGCGTCGAAGAGCGCATAGAACAGGTGCTGACCGCACTACGGGCTTGAGGTCAACCGCGCCGAAGCGCCAGCGCCATCTGCTCGATCTCGTCGCCACGGTGCAGCGTCGCGCGCCACGTGGCGGGAATGCCGCCACGCCCGTGGAACGCGCCGGCCAGTTGGCCAACGATCGCCGCGGTGGTGTCTGCGTCGTCACCCAGGTTCGCCGCGGCCAGTACCGCCGCCTCGAACGAATCCGTCTGGTTGAAGCACCACGCGGCGGCTTCCAATGATTCGACTGCGTAACCCGAGCCGCGAATCTCGTCGACGCGCTTGGTCTTCCATGCGCCCGCGGCCAGCGCCGACACGGCAGCGGTCGGCCACGGCCCTTCGACGGCCGACAGCACCTCATGCTTCGGCAAACCGTTCAAGGCACGCGACAGCCAAGTCGCCAACAAACGACAGCAAGCGACCGCCTCGGGCGCAGCATGCGTCGTGCGCGAACTGTCTTCGGCGTATCGCAGCTGGTCTGCCTCGTTCGGGTGGAAGAACAGCACCACCGGCGCCAGCCGCATCAGCGAGCCATTGCCCGCCGATTCGGGATGGGTCGAGCCGGCGAACGGATTGCCGTCTGCCAAATAGCTGGACAGCGCCGCCCGCACCGTCATGCCAATGTCGAAGCAGTGCCCCGTCGAACTGAGATAGCCCCACTTCCACCAGTTGGCATAGCGAGTCATCTGGTCCGCCGCATCAAAACCATCCTTCGTACACAGGCTCTCGGCCAGGCACAAGGCCATCGAGGTGTCGTCGGTCCAGTAGCCGGGGCACAGGCCGAAAGGCCCACCGCCCGCCATGCCGGTGACTGGCGCGAACGAACCACGCGAGCTGAACTCGACCGTCGTGCCGACGGCATCGCCGCAGGCCAACCCGAGCAGGCAACCGGCAAAGCGGTCTTCGAGCGTCACGGTGTCAGACATTGAACCCCCGATCCAGCAACGACAAGGCATGGCGGAACTCGCGGCGCAGGCGGTAGAGCTGCGCCGGGCGGTGCGCGCCGCCGCTGGTCTGTGCGCCGGGGATGGCCTCGAGCATGCCCAGCGCGTCCATCTTGCGGCGAAAGCTCACCTTGTTGACCGGCTCGCCGAGCACCGTCTCGTAGACCGCTTGCAGCTGCGGCAGCGTGAAGGCCTCGCCGCACAGGTAGACCGGCAGCGATGAATACTGGCTCTTGCTGCGCACGCGCTGCACCGCCGCGTCGACGATGCGGCCGTGGTCGAACGGCAAGGCGGGCAGCTTGGCGACCGGTCGCAGTTGACGCTCGACCGCGTCGACAGCCAACACAGCGGCTGGCAACAGCGCGTAGTACGCGATCGAGATGCTCCAGCCACGCGGGTCGCGGCCCGGGCCGGAGAAGGTGGCCAGCTGTTCCAGATAGGGGCTGACAATGCCAGCCTTGTCGTGCAGCACACGCGCGGCGGCGTCTTCGGCACTCTGGTCTTCTTGCGCGTGCAGGTAGCCGCCTGGCAAGGCCAGCGAACCGTTGAACGGCTCACGGTCGCGTTTGAGCAGCAACACGTGCAAGACGTCGTCCAGCAGCGTCAGCAAGGCGATGTCAACGGTGCAGATGATGGCGGGAAACTCGGTCATGGTGAACAACGAGTGTTTGGACAGTCAGGCGACAAACAGACGCAGGATCCGGAATCAGCAGGTGCCCATGCTAATGGAAACTTGTTCACAACACCCGCCCACTTGTTAGTTGCAACAATGTACTAACAGAACTACACTGGCCTCACTGCGAACCAAGGAGCCTTCATGAGCACCCGCACCCAGCTGCTGATCATCGACCCACAAAACGACTTCTGCGACCTGCCGCAGGCCTACCGCCCGATCGACCCGGTCACGCAATCGCCCCAGGCGCCTGCCCTGCCGGTCGTCGGCGCCCACGCCGACATGCAGCGCCTGGCCAGCTTCGTCGACCGCGCTCGCAGCACACTCGACGAGATCTGCATCACGCTCGATTCACACCACCGCATCGACATTGCTCACCCCGGCTTCTGGCACACCGGCGAAGGCCAACCGGTCAACCCGTTCACCAGCATCACCGCGGCGCAGGTGCGTGCCGGCGCCTTCCGCCCGCGTGACCCGACTGCCCTGCCCCGCGCGCTGGCCTACCTGGACGAGCTGGATGCCCGTGGCCGCTACACACTGATGATCTGGCCAGTGCATTGCGAGATCGGCACCTGGGGCCACAACGTGCACGCCGACCTGAAGGCCGCGCTGTCAACCTGGGAAGACGAAAACCTCGCCATCGTGCAGACAGTCAGCAAGGGCGAGAACCCGTGGACCGAACACTACAGCGCCATGCAGGCCGAGGTGCCGGACGCTGAAGATCCGCACACCCAGCTGAACGAAGCGCTGATCCGCCAGTTGGACCAGGCCGAGCTGCTGCTGATCGGCGGCGAAGCCAGCAGCCATTGCGTGAAGGCGACTACCGAACACATCGTGGCCCACCTGCCCAGCGGCGACACGCACAAGGTGGTGCTGCTGACCGATGCGATGAGCCCGGTGGGCGGCTTCGAAGCGCAGCACGCAGCGTTTCTTGCCGACATGCAGGCC